>Ga0172373_10002309_pt1 | contig 29492 bp, 26 predicted proteins | sample Lak10m_2_FD_114546 | JGI IMG/M metagenome (GOLD analysis project Ga0172373, IMG submission 114546) | Freshwater microbial communities from Kabuno Bay, South-Kivu, Congo - kab_092012_10m | ecosystem: Environmental > Aquatic > Freshwater > Lake | place: Democratic Republic of the Congo...
CGAGAACACCAACGGCTTGGCGCGGCAGTATTTGCCAAAGGGCAGCGACCTGAGTGTGTTCTCACAGGAAGAGCTGGATGCCATCGCGTGGAAGCTGAACACTCGCCCCCGCAAGTCACTTGGATTCAAGTGCCCGGCAGAGCTGTTCATGCCAGACGCTTTTGACTTTAAGCAGCATCACGCTGCACTTTTTGCACTTGGAGCTTGAAACCGCCTTTTGTTCGTGTGTTTTCGAGTCTTTCGTGGAAAATAGATTGTGCAAATAAACAAGGAAACGCCATGCCCATTAAGACCAAGATTCGTACCGTTCCACATTACCCCAAACCGGGCATACAGTTCCGCGACATCACTACTTTACTCAAAGACCCGGCGGGTTTTCGTGCCACCATCGATGAGTTGGTCGTGCGCTATAAAGACGTGAAGATAGACAAGATCGCTGGCATCGAGTCGCGCGGTTTCATCCTTGGTGCGCCGCTGGCTTACGCGTTGGGCGTGGGCTTTGTGCCGATACGCAAGAAAGGCAAACTGCCCGCCGAAGTCATCGGTCACGACTACGATCTGGAATACGGCAGCGATCGTATCGAGATCCATACCGACGCGATAGCTCAAGGCGAAACAGTGTTGTTGGTGGACGACCTGATCGCTACCGGCGGCACCGCAGCCGCAGCTTGCACGCTGATAGAAAAGATGGGCGGCAAGATTATCGAATGCTGCTTCATCATCGATCTGCCGGATATCGGTGGGCATGCCAAGCTGGAAAGATTGGGGCAGAAGGTTTTTGCGCTGTGCGAGTTTGAGGGCGACTGAGACCATGAACGTCAACGGACACCCGCAACGCACCATTTGGCCTACCGCCGACAACAGGGCGGTGGAGATCATCGATCAGACCAGACTACCGCATGCGTTTGTCACGCTGCGCTTGGAATCCATGCGTGATGCGGAGCGCGCGATACGCGCTATGCAGGTGCGCGGTGCGCCGCTGATCGGCGTGACGGCAGCGTATGGCGTGGCGTTGTCGATGCGCCATCACGCTTCGGATGCGGCCTTGCAAGCGAGCTGCGATATGTTGCTGGCGGCGCGTCCAACGGCGGTGAACCTGCGCTGGGGCGTGGAGCGCATGCGCAGCTTGCTGGCGCCGTTGCCAGCGGAGCAACGCGCTGATGCGGCATGGCACGCAGCGACCTTGATTGCCGAGGAAGATATAGAGATCAATCGCGCGCTTGGTGTGCATGGTTGTGACTTGATACGCGCAATCTATCAGCGCAAAAATTCCACGGTGAACATCCTCACGCATTGCAATGCCGGTTGGCTGGCGACGGTGGATTGGGGCACGGCACTCGCGCCGATTTACGCCGCTGTCGCGGAAAACATTCCGCTGCATGTGTGGGTGGATGAGACGCGTCCGCGCAATCAGGGCGCGAGTTTGACCGCGTGGGAGCTGGCTCAGCATGGCGTGGCGCACACTGTTATTGTGGATAACGCGGGCGGGCATCTGATGCAGCATGGCAAGGTGGATATGGTCATCGTAGGCTGCGACCGCGTCACCGCGCGCGGCGATGTGTGCAACAAGATCGGCACGTATCTCAAAGCACTCGCGGCGCACGACAACGGCGTGCCGTTCTACGTCGCACTGCCCAGCCCGACCATAGACTGGACGCTGCAAGACGGTGTGCAAGAGATCCCTATCGAAGAGCGCGCGGCTGTGGAGGTGACGCATATCAGCGGGCTGGCTGACGATGGAAAGATATATACCGTGCGCGTCACGCCACCTGACTCAGCAGTGGCGAACTACGGCTTCGATGTCACTCCGGCGCGACTGGTGACGGCACTCATCACCGAGCGCGGCGTGGTGCAAGCGGATGAAAAAAGTTTGCGAGAGTTGCGGTTGTAGGAGCGAGCCATGCTCGCGAAACTCTGTCGCGAGCATGGCTCGCTCCTACGATCATTTAGCATTTAGAGTGCCGCGAATTTTTTCAGCGCTTCCACATCGGTGATGTCGATCTGCTCCCGTCCCAATCTCACCCAGCCTTGTTCGGCAAAGCCTTTGAGCAGACGGCTGACGATCTCGCGCGCGCAACCCAACTCGTCTGCGATAGCCTGATGCGTGCTGTGCAAAGGGCTGGATTTGCCGAGTAGCAATGCCGCCAGACGTTGATCCAGTTTCTGGAACGCCACGGCGGAAACCAGTTCCATCAAGTCGGTCATGCGTTCGGAGAACAGCGCGAAGATGTAAGCGCGGAAGCTGGGCAGCTCGTCCATCAAGATGTGGAATCCGGCGGGGGAGAGCGCCAGCATTTCGGTGTCGGTGTCGGCGACACCGCGCGCACGATAGCTGCTGTGTCCCAGCAAGCAGCTGCTGGTGAGGATGCAGCTTTCGCCGCTGTTGACGCGATACAGCTGCAATTCGCGTCCGTTCGCTGCGGCCTTGATGACGCGCACGCAACCCGACAACACCAGCGGAAAGCCCTGACACGCCTGGTTCTCGTCGAACAGCACCGTTCCCGCCGCGACGTGCATCAACTTCAATGCGCCGAACACTTCGGCAAAACGCGCCGGTGCGAGTTGCGCCAGCATCGGGTACTGCTGCAACAGGCGTTGCGAGAGAACGGGTGTCAGCATGCGATGTTTATTCGGGACGCATGTGTGGGAACAGGATGACATCGCGGATGCTGGCGCTATCGGTCAGCAACATAATCAAGCGGTCTATGCCTATGCCTTGACCAGCGGTTGGGGGCAAGCCGTATTCCAGCGCGCGCACATAATCATTGTCCTTGAACATGGCCTCTTCATCGCCTGCATCTTTCGCCGCAACCTGCGCATCGAAACGTGCGGCTTGGTCTTCAGCATCGTTCAACTCGGAGAAGCCGTTCGCCAATTCGCGACCGACTACGAACAGCTCGAATCGCTCGGTGATTTGCGGGTTGCTGTCGCTGCTGCGCGCCAACGGTGAGACCTCCACCGGATAGTCGATGATGAAGGTTGGCTCAAACAATTGCGTCTCGGCAAGTTCCTCGAACAGTGCTAACTGTAGGCCGCCGATACCGTCCTCGGGTTTGTATTTGGCCTTCAAGTCTTGCAGCTCATTGACGACAAAGTCGCGGTCGTTGAGTTGCTCGATGGTGAATTGTGGATGGTATTTCTGGATGGCTTGCACCATGGTCAAACGATGGAATGGCTTGCCCAAATCCAACGCTTTGCCCTGATAGGAAATCAGCGTTGTGCCCAACACCTGTTGCGCTACCTCGCGGAGCAGGGTCTCGCTGAAGTCCATCAGGTAACGATAATCGCGATACGCCTCGTAGAATTCCAACATCGTGAATTCGGGATTGTGGCGTGTCGATAATCCTTCGTTGCGGAAGTTACGATTGATCTCAAACACCTTTTCGAAGCCGCCCACCACCAAGCGCTTCAAATACAGCTCCGGCGCGATGCGCAGATACATTTTCATATCCAGCGCGTTGTGATGCGTCTCAAACGGCTTGGCCGATGCGCCGCCGGGGATGGAGTGCATCATTGGCGTTTCGACTTCCATGTAGTCGTGGCGAATAAAAAATTCGCGTATCGCCTGAATGATCTTGGTGCGTTTTTTAAATACCTCACGCGCATCTTGGTTGGTCATCAAGTCCAGATATCGCTGACGATATTTTTGTTCCTGATCGGCTAGGCCGTGGAATTTCTCGGGTAGCGGACGCAGCGACTTAGTTAGTAAGCGCACCTGTGTCACGCGCACGGACAACTCATTAGTCTTGGTCTTGAACAGCACGCCGACCACGCCAAGGATGTCGCCCAGATCATAGTGTTTGAACGTTGTGTGTTGCGCTTCGCCCACGCCGTCGTTGGTCAGGAACAGCTGGATGCGCCCGCTCATATCCTGCACTGTGGCGAAACTTGCCTTGCCCATGACGCGCTTAAGCATCATGCGCCCAGCCACGGCAACCTTGATATGTAAGGCTTCCAGCTCATCATGGGTTTTTTCGCCGTACTGTTCATGCAGCGTTTGCGCCAAATCTTTGCGCGAAAAATCGTTGGGGAAAGCCACGCCCGCCGCGCGAATAGCGGCCAATTTATTGCGGCGTTCGGTGATGATTTGGTTTTCGTCGGGCAGCATGGATTCAGTAGTCATGGTATCGATTAACAGTAAATTAAATAATTTTTAGGCACTGGGGATTTCCACCGGGGGGAGCAGATTTGCAGCTGCCGCACGTTTTTTCAGACGCTGGTCGAAGCTTAAAAATGCGCTGCAAAAATCAGCGCGAGCGAGGTGCAGCGCGTCGGCAAAATCCAAGCCGTGGCCGTAGGCATTCAATGCGCCAAGTACCACGGCGCGGTCTTCAATCTGGACATTCTCCAAACCACACAGCGACTCGAATACGCGCTGTATATCCTTGCGCGGCAATGCATAAAATCCGCGCATTACCCACTCCAATTCCAGTATCACCGAGATAGACACGAACACCGCGCCCGACATAGCCGCGATGGCGGCTGGGCGTTGTTTTTTTGCCTCGCGGTCGTCCGCATCGTTGACAAAGAATCTTGCCAGCACATTGGTATCAACGGCTTTCATTTAGCCACTTGCGCAGTTTTTGCGGTCAGCGATGCTGGATCGAAATCAGCCAGACTACGCGCTTTCCCCGTCGCAGGCGCGGTCACCATGCCCGCACACGCCGCGATATTGGACGCTTTAACAGGTCGGGAAACGACCAATCGCACGCCATCCGGCTCTTCAATAATTTCCATTTGTGTACCCGCCATCAGCCCGAGTCGCCGCCGGATGTTGGCTGGCAAAACGACTTGTCCTTTTGATGAAACGGTCATGGTTGTCATGGGGGGCTCTATTTCAAAATAGCGATGAGCGAACTATAGCACATTGGCTTACTTGGTAAGTCACTGAATTCGTCGATGTCATACGCTTGGAGGTTGAGGGGAGATATTTTCTTGTTCAAAGTCTTTTGGGATGCCATAAATTGCCAAGTTATTTATCAATAAATCGACCATCGCATTCTGCTGTTTGAGCGTGCTAATCTTTCTCTTTTCCAGATCGTTAAGTTTTCTGGATGCATTCCATTTGCCACGTTGCATAAGATGTGGGATCACATTGCGACTAGGTATCGAGTTGCCAATCAAACTCAGAATGGCAATGCCATCTACATCCGTGTCTCCCCAATGAAAAAATGGGATGCTATCCGATAGGATGTCACCAATATTGGATATCAATTTCTGGACGTCTGGGTTGGGGTAGCCATTCGTGTAGATAACGATTCCGTTATCTGATATTTCTTTGGTGTAAAGAGAAAAGCTGGCGAGATTTTCTATTGTCAGCACATAGGTGACAGAATGCTGCGGCGTGATATTGCTTAAAAGTTCACGTGGGATGCCAACGTATGGGTGGAATTCTGATAGATCAGCCGATCTTGTGCCGAGTTGAATTTGGAGTGGCCCCCTGAGTAAAGCAGGGTGAGGTTCTTTTTCTATTCCAAGGGTTTTGAGTAGATCGTCATTGTCCCAATCATCAAGCCCCGCATTTTTTGCCCAGATGGCGCAAAAGCTTGCCTTCATTTTTTCGAAAGCTTTGGAGTCACCAAGTTTCTGCGCACTGAAGGTTCGCATATCCAGCCCCTTGTGGCTGCCATTAGCAACTGTCAGTAATGCGATGAATAGTTGTTTCGCTCTTAGGTGATCTTGTGGCAACGAAAGCCTTGCAAAAGATTTTCCACAGCGCCAACAATCGCAAGCCTCATTGAAGGCTTCGATTACCCAGAGATGTGGGCTGTTCGCTAGTAAAGGTAATAGTTCGACGCTTAGTTTTTCGGTGCAATCTATTGCCAGTGGTTTGCCAAGATATTCAGAGAGTTTTACGCCGTCTGCCAACAGAATTTTTTCTAGCTCATGGGATGCAGCATGTTTCCCCCATTTCAGCCTGATGGCACCTTGGTTTTCTGCATTTTGTAGTGCCGCATGTAATTGTTGGCGCTTCTCCCCATGAGTTTCAAAATAGTGCTTGCCGTCCCGTCCAGAGATATAAAGCATTAATGCCTTGGTCGGCTGGCCTCGTACTCTTTGCCAGCGATCAAAGAGCTTGCTGAGTAGCTCTTCTGTGACAATATGGTGATTGGATTCAACCATTGCTCAGTGGCTGTTTATATGGATTGTCACTGGAGAGCAATTCCCGCAATGCCGGTTTCAGATATTCCGGCTCAACGGAAACATAGCCCCCATCGCGATATACATGAACAATCGTATCCATCTCTTCTGCAAGTAGCGGGTACTTTTCATTCGGTGCTGCTACTAGCGCTTGCATTCCCAAGTCGCGCAAGAATGCAAGCGCGTTCAGCGTATTCTGGACATCCAGTTTGCTGAATGCCTCATCGAACAGAGCCAGAGCCATTCCGCCCTGCAATTTTCCGTTCCGATCTCGTTCTATCCGGTAAGTGGCAGCAAGGGCTGCACCGATGGCGACGTAAAACGGCGCTTGATGTTCACCTCCCGATCCTTTGCCAAGGCGTTGCGATAAGGTGGTGCGGTTGCGACCGTGTTCATCTCGCATTTCTACATCGAAACGGAAATAGTTGCGGTAATCCGCCAGGCGCTCTTCAACCTCTCTAGCTCCCTCAGTGCCGCCAAGCAATAGTTGCTGGATTTTGCGACTAGCCTCGAAGTGCTCTGAGTTCGGGTCGTTCTGACTGTCGAATAGACTACCTACATTAGCCTGATCTTCCTGTGTTACCGTCTGAATCCACTTCACAAGTGAAGAAAATTCCGGATCGGGTTCTTTTTTGAATTGATAGTACTCGCCGTGGAATGCCCGTTTTTTGAGGTTACCGTTCAATTCGGCCAAGCTGTCTTCGATGCGTGCAAGATTGTCCCGTAATAACCCGACAAATTTTGAGCGGAAAATTTGCTCGGCCTCATTACGCGCATGCTCGGCATCGGTTGTCAGATCGGCAAGCCGTGTTTCTTCTAGGTCGTTGAGTGTGGCAATCGCCCATTTTTCAAGAAGCATGTGCATCTCTTCTGATTCGAGACTCTCTGAGCCAGGCAACAAGGCAGAGTGACGATGTGCATATTCGAGAATTTTGGAATGAGCATCGTTCAACTTTCCTTCACGTTCCTTCCGATTTTTTGTTGCACGATTACATGCTGTGCGTTCGACATCCTGGTGATTTTCGGCGTACTCCGCCATCATGTTTTCAAACTGGCTGGCTGCGGCATCTTGGCGGAAGCCCGGAACTTGCGCGCATTGTGTTCGTGCGGCAAGAGCTGTCTGTAGTGCAGTTGATTTGCCTGTTAAATTGCCCTTGGTCGTGCCAATTTCGCCAGTAATTTTTTCATCTCTTTGCTTGCGAGGTTTGACTTCTTCCAGATTCCTTTTTGCTATGCCATCAGTCAATTGTTCTTTGGTTTTGCTCCATGCATCAATATCACGCGTATCCAATTGCTCCAGTTCGCCTTGTAGGCGGCCAGTTTCAATTTGCGCTTGTTGTCGTTGGGAAACGAGTTCTTCAAAATTTGGCATGTCGACAATTTTCTGGCAAAGGCTGAGCAGCTTGGCAGGCAAACTGTTGGCGTGGTTTTCCTCGTCCAGCACTTTGGATAGTTGTTCCATTTCTTTGGCATAGATGTGAGCTATCTCCGCAAACTCGGTTTCCAGTAACTGCTTCTGTCGTTCACGTCCACCGCGTCCCATTAAAGCGGATTCTGGTCGCATTTTTTCCACGGAGCCATTGGCTGAAAGCATTCTATCTACAGTGATGGCGCGGTCATGCTCCAGTAATTCATCTTCCGTATCCACTCGAATGACTCGCCCTAGTTGGCGATTGATATAGGCTCTGGCATGAGGATCATCCGTCGCAACTACTTCTGCCAGTGAGCCGAGTTCGATGCGGGTAGTCCACTCTGCGGTTTTGCGCGTGTTCACTATCCGCGCTCCATAGAGCGGTTTCCCTGAGCGATCACGCCCCTCGCGACGATATAGGCGAATTGCCTCGGCAGCATTCTCCGGCGACACAATCAGCGCTTCCCTCAGTCCCCCAAGATAGCTTTCGACAGCATCGCGCCAGCGCTCATCTGTAATTTCCACCAGATCACACAGCGGCTTACTGGAGATCTTGCGACTTTCCAGCAGGTCTTGTAAGGACTGCGCAGGGTGAGACAGTAGAGGCTTGCCACTCTCCAGCTTTTCCAAGTCTTTACGGATTTGATGTAGCCTGTTTTCAAGCACCTTATTGTCATGGCTGCGTTGGCTCAGAGTTGTATAGAGTTCGGTATATCCTTTATTCAGACTTGGAGCGACAGACTTCAATATTTTCTGAACTAGATTGGGGTCTGTCGGCCACAAGGTCGTGAGAAGCTCGCCTTCCTGTGGCAACAGGACTTTGACTTGCTCCAAATCCAGCAGAGTGCGTACAGGCAAGAAGTCCTTGTAATCCAATATGGCATAGACTCCGGACAATGCACGCCTGCTGGCATCTAAAGAAGTTTCGGCATGAGTTTTCTTGAGCTGCTCGGCTTCTTTTTTAGCCTCTAGTTCCTGGTATCTTGCCTCTACATCGCTGGATTTAATCTTGATTGCTAGTTCCTGTATTTTTTCGCCATCTTGTTTCGATAATTCCTCGAACTGATTGATCTTTTCTCGAACATTTTTTTGTTCTTGCAGCAAGTCCGCCAGATGGCTATTAAGTTGGGCATGTTCTTCGTCCAGGCGAGAAACCTCGGCCTCTTTTTGCACCCAGTCGTATTGCAATGCCCGATCCAGTTGACGCGCCGCCTCGCTATAAAAACTGCCTACTACTTTGAGTTCCTCGATTTTGCTTTTTACTTTTTTGGTTTCTGCTTCAATCTCTCGATAGCGACGCAATGAATCCTGTAAGTCTTTCACGCGAATGGGGCGATCTTCAAGAATGTAGCGTCTTACGAATTGTGAGACATCGCTGAACAATCGGGGATTGAAGGTAATGGCATTTTGCAGATTTTTGGCAAAACGTTTGGGTTCAAAAGAGCGGCCTTGGTAGCCCAGTGCTTCCCCCATTGCCCGTACAAATCGCTCCCCCTCGGTAAATATCTGGAGTTCGGCGCCTTGCGCTTGGCATCGCCGTCTCAAGTCAGCTTTGATTCGTTCCCAAGAGATGGGCATATCCCCTTCCTTGCCTTGCTCGACGAAATCTCGCTTGATCAGAGACAGGCGTGGAACGATGAAGCGGCCATCAATTTCGAATACTCGACCTGCCAGTTGGGCATGCATGGAAAGCCCGACGGCGGTTTCTTCTTGAGTATCGGTATCGCTAAACACCAAGACGATATAGCTTGTGGCGCTGGAGCGTGGCTGAAGATCGGAATCTATATCGTCCGTTGCTTTGCCATCTCGTACCATTCCCAGACAGTATTCAAACAAGCTGCGTTTGCTTTTTTCGCCAGCGGACGCGTTCAGGCGTATTTTGTTCTGATCGCCTCCCATTAATACCGCTTGGACGGCATCCAGTATTGATGATTTGCCTGCCGCGTTTGGGCCGACGATGGCTGTATTTCCTTCAATATCTATCTGGATGGCTTCGAGCAGATACCACTGCACCAGAATAATTCGCTTGAGCAGTTTCATTGGGATTGCTCCTCATTTTGAGTTGTGCTCTCAGCATGTAGTGCATCTCCTATTGTTTTCTGTTCGTCCTGCTTGGCTTTGGACAGATATGCCTCCAATCGCTCAAGAACTCGACCACCAGTTATCTGTCGTAGTGCAGGCAATAAGGAGATTCGAGGTAGTTTGGTAACGGAGTCTTCCTCTTCCTTGCTTATCAAGCCATGCTGCTGCAATAGCTTAAGGATTTCCCGGAAGTCGGTAACTTTGGGGCGGGGGCGATGAGTCAACGATTCATATCGTGCAAGCATGTCCTCTGAAGAAACATGCACAAGTCCATTCTGTGTTTGCCTGGTTTCAATACCATCCTCGAACATTTGTGCCGCAATGAATAAAAATAAAGTCTCTTCGAGATTCAATGGCAAATAGCTTTCCTCATCGGACGGCAGGACACCAACATAGCCAAATTCGTTGTCGACGACCAGTTGCCAGCCTAATGCATCGAACAAGTCGCGGTAATAGTCGAGATGTCTTGTGACAAGCCGGTAATTAGAAAGCTGCTTTTCATTATCAAGGTAAAGAAACTGCTGGGTAAGCAGGGCGTTAGCTGCGCCACGCAAATCAGATTCGGTTAAGCCCTCATGCTTTTCCAGCAGGCGGCGCAGTTCACCAAGCATGTCTATCCCTTTCTAATGATCGTAAAACTCTTGAAACGGAGCCATTGATTTTCGTGGAATTCATCACTGTTCCGGACTTCATAATTCCGTACTAGTTGCTGTCCTGATTTGCCCATATGTTTAAAGTGGTACAGCTGGCGCAAATGAGAGAAAGCCATGAAATCCTCTACCGTTTCGATAGAGAAATTCCCTGCAGTTAATTCTCGTTGTCCGGATAAATTTCTCTCCAGATATTGCTCGACTCGTTTGGGATCAATCTGTCGTTTTTTTAGGTATTCCCTGATGGCTTTGAGTCTCTCTACATAAGCTGGATTGGGTACTCGGATACGTAAATTCTGTGGCTCGGGTGGTTGTCTTGTTGAAGCAGGGCTTCTCGGACTTTTGGCTGACAGTGGCAGAATATGTGTCATGCGGTGCAGCGGTGGTGCGGCTCCTAACAGAGTAGGTTCAATCTTTGCCAATTGGTTTATAACGCGAGCAAGTCTTGCAGCCGCTCCCGGATTGGTTTTATCCAAATACCGTATGGATTCGGCAACTCGTTGCTCCAGAGATGTTCGAAATGCATCGATTCGTGCAAGGTGATCGTCCGCTTCTTCAAATACGCGTTGTAGAGTTTGGAAATCAGTATCAACGCGCATCAAGGCTTCGGCTAGTGTGTGAGAAATTTTTAAACGCAGGTAAGCATTTGGCAGGATTTCTTTTGCAGTTGTACTGAATCTCGATTCACGCACAATACGCAGAATTTCGGTTCGGAAGCGGAATGGATTTTCTTGAGTGTGTAATGTCTTGTAATCAGCGATCAGGAATTCTTCGACAAAATCGGAAAAGAAACTTCCAAGCAATTGCCGTGGATCGTGAATCTTTTTGAGATTCTTCGATAGCTCGCGTAATCCATAAGCCAGAGAGCGCAAATGCAAGAAGAATTCGTGAGCTTGGCGAGCTGCATCGGCAAGCGCGGCAGCTTGCTCGTCAGGTTGTAGGGCAACTTGACGAATGTTGTTGTAAATGGACTGCACCATTCCACCGTAAAGGCGCGTTCGTTGAGACGAAATTTCGATTAACGCAGATAGTAGCCTTCCAACATCTGGAGGAATCACGATGCGCGTAGCATAGCCGTCTGGCTCCTCCTCAAGCCAGCCGCAACGGATCAAGCGCCGATAGGCCCGCCATGCATGGCCAGCCGCATTGTCTGGAATTTCCGGTAATGATTCATCGTCTTCTTCCGGTACCCATTCGCGCAAAGAGAGACTGATTAGCGTTTCCTCAATTTCGGCGCGAACCGTTTTGTCGCTAGGAAAGAGAGATGAGGTGCCTTCACCGTAAAACAGTGTATGCAGGCGAGAAAGAATTTCGACGTAGACGTGGCGATTCGGACCAGATAAGGGCCGAAACAAGTCGTCCGGTAATCGTTTGAAGAGGGACATGTGATTGCTGTATCAATTCCCTGTGTGTTAAACGCCTTGCTTCAAACTGGCGGAAATGAAATCGTCGAGGTCGCCGTCCAATACGGCCTGCGTGTTGCCGACTTCATGGTTGGTGCGCAGGTCTTTGATGCGCGACTGGTCGAGCACGTAGCTGCGGATCTGGTGGCCCCAGCCGATGTCGGACTTGCCGTCTTCCAGTTCCTGTTTGGCTTCGTTGCGTTTGCGTAGCTCTTCCTCGTACATGCGCGACTTGAGCATGGACATGGCTTCGGCGCGGTTTTTGTGTTGCGAGCGGTCGTTTTGGCATTGCACCACGATGCCGGTCGGAATGTGCGTGATGCGCACTGCCGAGTCGGTCTTGTTGATGTGCTGGCCGCCCGCACCCGAAGCGCGATAGGTGTCCACGCGCAGGTCGGCGGGATTGATGTCGATCTCGATGGAGTCATCCACTTCGGGATAGACGAATACGCTGGAGAACGAGGTGTGGCGGCGGTTGCCGGAATCGAACGGTGACTTGCGCACCAGCCTATGCACGCCCACTTCGGTGCGCAGATGACCATAGGCATATTCGCCGATGACCTTGATAGAAGCCCCCTTGATGCCGGCAACTTCGCCGTCGGACTGCTCCAATATTTCGACCTGGAAACCTTTGCGTTCGCAGTAGCGCAGATACATGCGCAGCAGCATCGAGCCCCAGTCCTGTGCCTCGGTGCCGCCGCTGCCTGCTTGGATGTCGATGAAGCAGTTGTTGGGGTCCATCGGGTTGGAGAACATGCGACGGAATTCCATTGCGGCGACGCGCTGCTCGATGTCGGCGATGTCGGCGGCGGTGGCATGCAGGCTGTCTTCGTCGCTTTCTTCCTTGGCCATCTCGAACAGTTCGCCCGCGTCGTTCAGATCCTGCCTGATCTTCTCTAGCCCTAGCACCACACCTTCCAGCAGTTTGCGTTCGCGGCCCAGATCCTGAGCGCGTTTGGCATCGTTCCAGATGTCCGGGTTCTCGGCGAGCGCGCAGACCTCGACCAAACGTTCCTGTTTCTCGTCGAATTGCAGGAATTGCCGTAGCTCAGTGCTGCGTGTGGCCAAGTCATTGAGCTTATTGGTGATGGCATTGAGTTGTTCTGCTTCCATGTCGTCGTGCGGGGATTTTGAAAGGCGGCGATTATAGCGGAAGGCGGGCCTTAACCGCTAAAGCAAAGCGGAGATTTGCGCAGCATCGGCGTTAGAATGGCCACTTTTAGTGCACTGCGCAGGGAGCGAGTCTGGGTATGGAGAGACGCTGGGACATCGAATGGCGGGATGGACAAGGGCACTTGCAGCCATTGGCTTTCGAGTTGGGGCGTGGTCTGCGTTATCGGGTTGTAATACGCGATGAACAAGACCTGGAACGATTCCTAAAGTCATTGTTGCGTCCTCCCCATACTGCTTTGTTGATGCCTGACGGCGGTCTGCTGGGCAATCTCAAGATAGACGAAAATCTGCTGTTGCCTCTGAGTTATCGTGGTATCGCGCATGTGCCCACTGAACAGCGAGTCATCGCGCTGTTCGAGCGTTGTAATCTAGATGTTATGCAGACTCGCCATTTATTGAGCCGCTTGCCGCATCAAATTTCGCCCTATCAGCGGCGCTTGGTGGGCTTTGTGCGCGCTATGCTGATACAACCGGAGATGCTGGTTTACACTGCCATCTGGCATGGCGTGACCGAGTATGAGCGTCAGCAATTGTTAAACTTTGACGCGATACTGCGCGATGAGTTACCTACTTGCACCGGTGTCTTTGTCGATTACGATGCCGACATGGCAGTCTTATTGCCTGCACAACAATCCTATTACCTGTAGGAGAGATATGAAAATATTTGCTGATCACGATAGCCGTCTGGCCACTTTGGAAAAAAAGGTGGGGCTGTTTGTGTTTGCCGCAGTGGGGGCTTTGCTGCTACTGGTTGTCATTATTGCCATTGAGCAAGGTATGTTCGCCAGCACTACGCCGCTGCGCTTCCAGACCAATGACGCGAGCAAGCTGCACGAGGGCATGGAAATCCGCCTGAGCGGTTTCAAAGTGGGCAAGGTGGTGTCTATCGTGCTCAAGGAGGATGGTGTGATCGAGGCCAATCTCTCTATCAATAATCAATACCTCGGTCACATCCGCCACGGCGCAAAACTACGCTTGGTTGAGCAGAGTCTGCTGGGCGACAGTATCTTAGAAGTCATACCCGGCGAGCGTCATCAAGCCGCGCTGATGGTGGGTGAGGTATTGCCGTTCGAGCGTCAATTGGGCATGGATGCCTTGGCGCATGATCTAGTGGATAGACTCAAGCCCATTTTAGATAACGTGGCCAAGAGCACTGAAGCGATTAATCAGCCAGACGGCTTGCTACAACAAACTACATCTGCGCTACTCAGTGTGCGTCAGAGCAGTGATCGTGCCCAACAACTGATAGTACAGACGCAACAATTGATAGGCAGCAACGGGCAAAAACTTTCGCAAGTTTTGGATAAGACCGATATGTTGCTGGGCAAGAGCGATGGCGTGCTGGAGAACGTGCAAAAGATCACCGATGAGGCGGGCAAGATTACTCTTCAAGTGAGCAAGCTCACAGCGGCTTCCTCCAGCGAACTGCTGCCTTTGATACGCGATGGTCGTGTGGCAGCGGAAGATGCGCGCGGTGTGATCGAGGCGACTAAGCAGGTCTGGCCGATACGCAATTTCATCAATGCGGGGGAGGTGCAGATGTTGCCTATGGATAGTTATGGAGTGACGCATGCGCCGACTAAGTGAACACTGTTGTGTGTTGTTATGCCTGTCGCTGTTGGGCTGCGGAACTAGTCCCGAACAACGTAATGCCCTGAGTGCTGAGACTTACCGGCATAACGAGCGGGCGGTGCGCGCCTATGCGCTGGGTGATTTGCCACGTGCAGCGGCTGAATATCAGCTTACTTTGCGTGCCGCTCAAGCGATAGAGGATGCCGCTGCTATTGCCGTGGTACGTATCAATCTGGCGCGGGTATGGCGGGAGTCCGGTTCCTACGAGCAGTCACATCAGCAATTGGCCGCGCTGTTTGCTGCGCCGCAGTTGGCTTATCCGGCTGCTAGTCTAGCGGCTGCTGCCATCCTGCAAGGCCAGCTATATCTGGAGCAGGAGGATGTCGCTGCCGCGACGGAGTGGGCTGCGCGTGGCGAACAGACTTGCCAGTCTGGATGCGAGGTGCGGCCTTCTTTACAGGTGTTACGCGCCCAACTGGCTATGCGAGTAGGGCGCTTGGATGAGGCGAATAAGCTGGTCGAGGAGGCAATCGGGGCGCTCAAGTCTCCAGCGCAGGCTGTGGAGCAAGCCAACGCTTTGCGCTTGTCCGGTGAGCTGGCCTATGCGGTACAAGATGATGTGCGCGCGATTACACGCTTTGAACAGGCGCTAGCGCTGGATCGTAAGCTGGGGTTGCCATTCAAGATACATCTCGATCTGACCCATCTCGCCCAGACAGCGGCGCGCGCTGGCAGAGCGGCAGAAGCAGCCAACTATCAGGCGCGCGCCGCTGCGGTGGGCCGCGCTGGTGCGGCACTCACTGAGTCCGCACCGTGATATTCAGAACGATCGGTCGTAGCACGTTGGCACTTATCATGCTGGTATCGGGTTATCTGGGCATGTTGTGGTACGGCTGGTCGCATGTGCGGGTGTTGCGCATAGAGCCAGTGCAGAAGAACTTCTACCGGCAAATCTATTTCAGCGGCAATCAGGCGTTGCATATCATCGGCTTTATGGGCCTGTTGCTGGGCATCATCGTTACCACCCAGACCTTTGCGGTGGCGGGGGGCGATAGTTCGCTGGTGGTCAAGGTAATGGCTTGGGCTATCGTCTGGGAGTTTGGTCCGCTGTTTGCCGCCATCATCATTATTGCCCGCAGCGGTTCGGCCATCGCGGTTGAACTGGCACAAATGAATATCTCCGGCGAGTTATATAGCCTAGAGCAGATGGGCATCGCACCTATGGATTATCTGGTTGTGCCGCGCATCTTGGGGGTGTCTATCTCAGTGGTTGCGTTGACCGCTTATTTTCAGATTGTGGCGGTGGTGGGGGGCTTGGCGGTCAGCTCATGGTTTATGAATGTGGACTTTTTCGATCAAGTGCAGCGCTTCGTCGCGCTGGTGAATCCGTGGTTGCTGCTGGGTGGGGTGTTGAAGAGTCTGGTGTTTGGCTGGGTCATCGCCACCATCGCTTGCTACCACGGCATCACAGTAGGTAATTCCACTGCGTCGGTACCGCAAGCTGCCATCAAAGCGGTGATACGCGCCATGTTGGCAGTGTTCACGCTCGACATCTTGCTGGCCGTGATACGCCTGATTTAGCCTATTCTTGAGTGCCCATACCGCCAGTGCGGCTGCGACAGGGTAAGCAAACCCTGCTAGAATGCGCGGCCTTTTTTTATTAACTTTAAGTTTTGGAGAATCACGCATGGCAATCGAACGTACCCTGTCCATCATCAAGCCTGATGCAGTTGCAAAGAATGTAATCGGTCAAATCTACTCACGCTTTGAAGGCGCTGGCCTGAAGGTTATCGCTGCACGTATGACGCAATTGTCGCGCGCTGAAGCCGAAGGCTTCTATGCTGTACACAAGGCACGTCCTTTCTTCAACGACCTGGTCAACTTCATGATCTCCGGCCCGGTGATGATTCAAGCGCTGGAAGGCGAAGGCGCGATCCTGAAGAACCGTGACCTGATGGGCGCGACTGATCCTAAGAAAGCTGACAAAGGCACGATCCGTGCTGATTTCGCTGACAGCATCGATGCCAATGCAGTACACGGTTCTGATGCGGCTGAAACTGCTGCTGTTGAAATCGCTTACTTCTTCCCAGCACTGAACGTTTACTCTCGCTAAGCTAAAACTTGGGAAACACTTGTCCACGAAAATCACAAAAAACACGAAATCAGCACAACGCGTTGAATGTTGTCACGCCATGCGCAGTCGTTCGTGTATTTTCGTGTCGTTCGTGGACAGCTTGGGTTTCGAGTAAATGAAGCAAAACCTCCTCAACTTTGATGCGCATGGACTCACGACTTATTTCGCAGAGATAGGCGAAAAGCCTTTCCGCGCCAAGCAAGTCATGCGCTGGATGTACAAAGAAGGGGAGTCCGATTTCACCGCGATGACAGACATCGCGGTCAGTTTGCGTGACAAGCTCATGCAACAAGCCAGTATCGATACGCCCACCATCATGCGCGAAGAACTGTCCGACGACGGTACGCGCAAATGGCTACTGGATGTCGGTACTGGCAACGCGGTCGAGGCGGTGTACATACCCGAAGCGACACGCGGCACTTTATGTATCTCCTCGCAGGCGGGGTGCGCGCTGGATTGCTCGTTCTGCTCGACCGGCAAGCAGGGCTTCAACCGCAATCTGAGTGTCGCCGAGATCGTCGGCCAGTTGTGGTGGGCAAATCACCAGCTGGGCAAGAATGCCGAAGGCAACTGGGCCATCAGCAACGTGGTGATGATGGGCATGGGCGAGCCGCTGCTGAATTTCGACAACACCGTCACCGCATTGCGGGTGATGTTGGACGACCATGCTTACGGCTTGTCACGCCGCCGCGTCACGGTGTCCACTTCCGGTGTGGTGCCGGCCATGGATAGATTGCGCGAAGAGTGCCCGGTGGCTTTGGCCGTGTCCTTGCATGCGCCCAATGACACGTTGCGCGATGTGCTAGTGCCGATCAATCAAAAATATCCACTCAAGGAGTTGTTGGCGGCCTGCACGCGCTATTTGGAAAAAGCGCCGCGCGATTTCATCACCTTTGAATATGTGATGCTGGACGGGGTGAACGACACGGTGCAGCACGCGCACGAGCTGGTGCGGCTGGTGCGCGACGTGCCGTGCAAGTTCAACCTGATCCCGTTCAACCCGTTTCCGCAGACGCATTATCAGCGTTCGCGTCCCGATGCTATCGCGCGTTTCCGCGATGTGTTGATGCAGGCCAACATCGTCACCACCACGCGCAAGACCCGTGGCGACGACATTGCGGCGGCATGCGGTCAGTTGGCCGGGCAGGTGCAGGACAAGACTAAACGTACCGGGTTTCGTCCGGTGGTGTTGCAGCGTTGAAGCGTCGAGAGGACTTTATGTATAAATGGATGATGTTGTCACTAGTGCTGCTATCGGGTTGTGTCGGAACCAGCATGACGCCTGAACAAGCTGGGAACAGCGCCCGTATCCATACTGAATTGGCGGGTATCTATTTCGAACGTGCGCAGATGGGCGTGGCACTGGGTGAGATCGACAAGGCACTAGAGTCAAAATCTAACTACGCCCCTGCCTATAATGTGCGCGCATTGATTCATATGGCGCTGCTAGAGGACAAAGAGGCTGAGCAGGATTTCAAACACAGCCTCAGTCTGGATCGCGACAATTCTGAAACGAATAGCAACTATGGTTGGTTCTTATGCCAACGCGGCCAAGAAAAATCTTCGATCAGGTATTTTTTAGCCGCGTTAAAGAATCCTTTGTACCAGTCGCCAGAGCAGGCTTTCCTGAATGCTGCGGTTTGTTCGCAAAAGATGGGTGACAATGTGGTGGCGGAGGATTTCTATAAGCGTGCCTTGGTGGTGCAGCCAGATTTGCCGCAAGCGTTGCTCGGTATGGCGCAGCTCTCCGTTACTAAAGAGGAATATGACGGTGCCAAAAAATACTTCAATCAATATGTGTCCAAGCACGACAATTTAAGCGCCGCCGATCTGTGGTTGGGAGTACGTATCTCGCGTGAGCTGAATGATCGTAATGCTGCCGCCAGTTACTCGATGAAGTTACGCAATACTTATCCAGATTCCAAAGAAGCGCGGTTGTTGAATTCCAACTAAACCCACGAGTGAACACTATGGAAGAGACTCCTATCACCACGATGCCCGTTGAAGACCATGTGCCTGCAATTAGGCTGGGAGCAACGCTGCGCGAAAAGCGTATCGCCATGGGTTTGACTGTGGCCGATGTGGCCGCGCAGATACGTTTAGCACCGCGTCAAATTGAAGCGCTGGAAGCCGATGACTTGGTGCATCTGCCGGAATTGCCTTTTGTGCGTGGTTTTGTACGCAGCTATGCCAAGTTGTTGCATTTGGATGACCAGCCTTTGTTAGCGACCTTGCCGGACCCGCATGTCGTTGCCGAGCGTATTGAGCCGCAGTCCGTGGAAGTTCCCTTCAATATCCAGCAATTGTCAACGCGGCAGAATCAGTTGTGGTTATACGCTTCGGCAGGTATTGCGCTATTGGTAGGGATTTTTGCGCTATGGCACTACAACTCGCCCAAGGTGGAAAAGCCTGCAATCGCTCCCGTTACCCAGTCGAGCATCATGCTTCCGGTTCTGCAAGAGGTCGTGTCGGCTGTGCCTGCGAGTGATGTGATGGCGGTAGCAACAACCGTTGCGCCGGTGCAGGTCGATGAGTCCCCTGTTGTCGTCGCGCCTGCGGCGAAGCCGACAGTTGCGCCAGTGCTTAAGCCCGCGACCAGTTTGGTGTCGCCAAGCGCGTCGCCGCAGCCTGCGGTTGTTGCGCAATCGACTGCCACGTCTGTCGATAAGTCTGTTGCGCAACAGACACCTACCCGGTTGCGCATTGTATTTGCCGCCCAATCCTGGACCGAAGTTAAAGATGCCACGGGTCGCTTGATGTCTTCCAAGATGAATGAGTCCGGTACTGAACTGAATCTGAACGGACGAGCACCGTATGAGTTGATTATCGGCAATGCGCGCTACGTGCAGTTGTATCGTCGCGGCAAGCTGGTCGATCTGACTAACTATATCAATGCAACGAGCCAAGTCGCGCGTCTGACCCTGGAGTGAGCATGAATGAATTAGTGATACGTTGTCCCTCGCAGCGCGTCATCATCGGTGGCGTGATGATGGGCGGCGGCGCACCTATCGTGGTGCAGTCCATGACCAATACCGATACGGCGGATGCCGAGTCCACGGTCAAGCAAGTTTACGAATTGGCACAAGCTGGTTCGGAGCTGGTGCGCATTACCGTCAACACGCCCGAAGCGGCGGCGCAGGTCGCCACCATACGCAAACGCTTGGACGAGCTAGGCTGCGACGTGCCGCTGGTGGGCGACTTCCATTACAACGGCCATCGTTTGCTGCGTGACTACCCCGCTTGCGCGCAGGCGCTGGCGAAGTACCGCATCAATCCCGGCAACGTGGGGCGCAGTCGCGAGACTGAAGACCCCTTCACGATGATGATAGAGACCGCCATCCAGTTCGATAAGCCGGTGCGCATCGGCGTGAACTGGGGCAGTCTGGATCAGAATCTGGTGGTGCGCATGATGGACGAGAACTCGCGTCTGGCGCAGCCGTTGGATGCCAAGCACGTCACGCAGAACGCGCTGATTGCCTCGGCCTTGGAGAGCGCGCAGCGCGCCGAGAAACTGGGCATGGCTAAGAATCGCATCGTGCTGTCGTGCAAAGTCAGCGATGTGCAGGATCTGATCGCCGTGTATCGCTCCTTGAGCAGCCAGTGCGATTACGCATTGCATCTGGGCTTGACCGAAGCAGGCATGGGATCTAAGGGTATCGTCGCTTCCACCGCCGCGCTGGCGGTGCTGTTGCAACAAGGCATAGGCGACACCATCCGCATCTCGCTCACGCCCGAACCCAACGGTTCGCGCGCGCAAGAGGTCATTGTCGGGCAGGAGATTTTGCAGACCATGGGCTTGCGCGCGTTCTCGCCTATGGTCACGGCTTGTCCGGGTTGCGGTCGCACCACCAGCGTGTTTTTCCAAGAGTTGGCGTTGCGCATCCAGAATCACCTGCGCGAGCAGATGCCGATATGGCGCAGCCAGTACGACGGTGTGGAGAATATGACCGTGGCGGTGATGGGCTGCGTGGTGAATGGCCCGGGCGAGAGCAAGCTGGCCAATATCGGCATCAGCCTGCCCGGCACGGGCGAAACGCCCGCAGCACCGGTCTATATCGACGGCGACAAAGCGATGACCTTGCGCGGCGATAACATCGCCAACGAGTTCACCCAGATCGTCGATGAGTATGTGGCGCGCAAATACCCTAAGCGCACCTCGGCATCGCCCAAATTGGCCAGGCAAATAGCGATACAAACGATTAGATGAGAGAAGGGAGAAGAGGGAAGGGCGAAGGGGGTGCGCGGTTTTTCCTCTTCCCTCTTCTCCCTTTACCCTTCCCGGAAAAGAAAATGAGTAATCAAACATTACAAGCCGTAAAAGGCATGAACGACATCCTGCCGGATGAGGCGGGGCTTTGGTTGTGGTTCGAGGAAGTGGTGCGCGAGTGGCTGGATAGCTATGGTTACCGCAACATCCGCATGCCGCTGGTCGAGCCGACCGCGCTGTTCAAGCGCGCCATCGGCGAAGTGACCGACATCGTCGAGAAGGAGATGTACAGCTTCGAGGACAGCCTCAACGGTGACCAGCTCACGTTGCGTCCCGAAGGTACGGCCTCCTGTGTGCGCGCCGTGTTGCAGCACAATCTGTTGTACAACGCGCCGCAGCGTTTGTACTACAGCGGCCAGATGTTCCGCCACGAGCGTCCGCAAAAGGGCCGCTACCGCCAGTTCCACCAGATCGGCATCGAGGCACTGGGTTTCGCCGGTCCCGACATCGATGCGGAACAGATCCTGATGTGCGCGCGCCTGTGGAAAAAGCTCGGCATCAAGGATGTGACTTTGCAGCTCAACACCTTGGGTGATACCGAGTCGCGTCTGCGTCACCGCGCCAAGCTGATCGCCTATTTCGAGCAGCATGTGGCGGCACTGGATGAGGAGGCCAAGCGTCGTTTGCATAGCAACCCGCTGCGCATCCTAGATAGCAAGAATCCGGCACTGCAAGACTTGATCGCGGGCGCGCCCAAGTTAATGGACGAGCTGGATGAGGCCGCACTGCAACATTTTGCTGCGCTTCAAGCGACGCTGACCGCGCATGGTATTTCTTACGAGATTAATCCGCGTCTGGTGCGTGGTTTGGATTACTACAACCGCACCGTGTTCGAGTGGGTCACCACGCGGCTGGGTGCGCAAGGCACGATCTGTGCCGGTGGTCGTTACGATGGTTTGGTTGAGCAAATCGGCGGCAAGCCTGCCCCTGCGATGGGTTTTGCCATGGGCGTGGAACGCTTGCTGGCCTTGTTGCAGGACGACGGCATGGTTTTACCCAAAGCGGCGCTGGATGTGTATGTGGTGCATCAGGGCGTGCTGGCAGGACAGCTGGCGAGTCGTGTGGCCGAGCAGTTGCGTGATGACGGCATGCGTGTGGTGCTGCATTGCGGTGGCGGCAGTTTTAAGTCACAGATGAAAAAGGCCGATGGTAGCGCAGCCAAGGTTGCGGTCGTGATAGGGGATGACGAAGCGCAGGCCGGTGCAGTCAGCGTCAAGCCTATGCAGGGTGGTGAGCAGGTCAAGGTGGGCGTTGCGCAACTCAACGCTACAGTAAGAGCATTGTTAAATTAGGAGCGGAAACATGGCGGCATTGGATTTGCAGGAACAAGAACAACTGGAAGGCCTGAAGGCTTGGTGGCACGACAACGGCAATTTCGTATTGGGCGTGGTGTTGCTATTGGTGATCGTAATCGGTGGCTGGCGCGGCTGGGGCTATTACCAGAACAAGCAAGCCTTTGAGGCGGCGACGCTGTATGAGCAGTTCAACGAACAGTTGGCGAGCAACGATGCCAAGCGTGTCAATGATGCCGCTGCGGTCTTGATGGATAAATATTCCGGCACGCTGTATGCCGCTCGTGCGGCCTTGTCGGCAGCTTTGGTGAATGAGCAAGCTAAAGCTGTGCCGCAAGCCAAGACCCAGTTGCAGTGGGTGCTGGAGCATGCGACGCAAGATGGCTTGAAGGATATGGCGCATCTGCGTCTGGCTTCTTTGTTGTTGGATGAGAAGAATTACGCCGATGCGATGAAACATCTGGATGCGACCCATCCGGCAGCATTTGATGGTTTGTACGCTGACCTTAAAGGTGATGTGTTAAGCGCGCAGGGTAAGAATGACGAGGCGCGTGCCGCTTATCAGATTGCCTACGACAAGACCGATGCACGTAGCACTTACCGCCAACTCATCCAGATGAAGTTGGATGATCTGGGTGCGAAAAAATGATGTTGCGTCGCCTGATGTTGTCGTGTGCCGTGTTGTGTGTGGCGGCTTGTAGTGGTGCGCGCCTAGGCCCACAACCCACACCGCTCAACGATTTTAAGGAGTCGGCCAGTTTCAAGGTGCGTTGGCATGCCTCATTAGGCGACGCAGCCAACTATTTTTTGCGTCCGGCGATTGCGCAAAACAGTATCGCGGGTGTGTCGAGCAAAGGCGTGCTGACTGCACTCGAACGTAGCAGCGGCAAGACCTTGTGGACGGTCAAGACTGGCATCAGCGTGGCTGGTGGTGTGGGCGGCGGGGCCAACATGTTTCTGGTTGGCGGTGACAAGGGCGAGGTGTTGGCCTTTGATTGGTCCGGTCATCCTTTATGGAGCAGCAAAGTCAGCAGTGCCGTGTTGAGCGCGCCTGAAGTCGCAGAAGGCGTGGTGGTGGTGCGTAGCGGCGACAGCCGTATCACCGGACTGGACGCGCTGGATGGAAAACGTCTGTGGACTTACGAACGTGCCACACCCTCATTGGTGGTGCGTAGTCATGCCAGCGTTACCATGCAACGCGGTATCGCCTACGCGGGTTTTGCGGCTGGCAAGATCGTTGCGCTGGACCTCAAGAACGGCAATCTGATCTGGGAAAACAGCGTGTCACAGCCGCGCGGTAATACCGAGCTGGATCGCATCAGTGACATCACCAGTGATGTCCAAGTGGATGATGGGCAGGCTTGTGCGATCTCTTTCCAAGGGCGCATTGCTTGTTTCGATGCGGCGCAAGGTAGCCCGTTGTGGAACCGCGATCTGTCTAGCGACAAGGGCATGATGCTGTTGCGCAAATTCCTGTACCTGTCTGATGCCAACGGCGTGGTGATGGCGTTGGATAAAACCACGGGTAGTTCTTTATGGAAAAACGACCAGCTGACTTTACGTGATACCAGTACGCCTTATGCTTTTGCCAATTTTGTAGTGGCGGGCGATTTCGCCGGTTATCTGCATGCTTTCAACCGTGAGGACGGTCAGCTGGTGGCGCGCCTCAAACTAGATGGCAGTCCGATACAAGGCGTAATACAAGGACTGGATGACGGCCTGCTGGTGCAGACCCGCGCTGGCGGCTTATATTCCTTAACATTGCAATAGATTCGTGAAGCGCGCGATGGCGACAGTGCGACGCAACAGCGTGGCCTTTTTCACCTGACATTCTTCACCTTACTCGTTACTCAAGGTCACTCAACATGTTGCCCACACTCGTTTTAGTCGGTCGTCCCAATGTGGGCAAATCCACGCTCTTCAACCGCCTCACGCGCAGCCGTGATGCACTGGTCGCCGATCAGCCTGGCCTAACCCGCGACCGTCACTATGGCCGTGGCCGCGTCGGTGAGCGCCCCTATCTGGTGGTCGATACCGGCGGTCTCGAACCGGTCGCCAAGGATGGCATCATGTTCGAGATGGCCAAGCAAAGCCGTCAGGCGGTGGACGAAGCCGATGTGGTGTTGTTCGTGGTGGACGGGCGCGCCGGTTGCACGCCGCAAGACATGATTATCGCTAGTCAGTTGCGCAAGACCGGCAAGCCTATTCTGCTGTTGGTGAACAAGGCTGAAGGCATGATGCGCAGCAAGATCACCAGCGATTTCTTCGAGCTCGGGCTGGGCGAGCCGTTGCCTATCTCTTCAGCGCATGGCGACAACGTCAACGAAGTGATCGAGATTGCGATGGAGAATTTTCCCGCAGACATCGAGGAAGAAGTGGCAGGCGACAAGCCGCCCAAACTCGCCATCGTTGGTCGCCCCAACGTGGGTAAATCGACGCTGGTGAATGCCATTCTGGGTGAGCAGCGCGTGATTGCTTTCGACTTACCCGGCACTACCCGGGACAGTATTTACATCGACTTCGAGCGCGACGGTAAGGCTTACACCATCATCGACACCGCCGGGGTGCGCCGCCGTGGCAAGGTCGAAGAAGCCATCGAGAAATTCTCCGTCATCAAGACCATGCAGGCTATCGAAGATGCCAACGTGGTGGTGCTGGTGGTGGACGCGCGCGACCAGATCACCGAGCAGGACGCACACGTCGCCGACTATGTGCTGCAAGCCGGACGTGCTTTGGTGCTGGCAGTGAATAAATGGGATGGGTTGGACGATCATCAACGCCTGATGGTGAAGAACGACATGGAGCGCAAGCTGCATTTCCTGAGCTTTGCCAAACGCCATTACATCTCCGCGCTGCACGCCAACGGCATCCCCGGCGTGTTGAAGTCGGTGGATGAAGCGTATGCCGCCGCGATGGCGAAGCTGTCCACGCCCAAACTCACCCGAGCGTTGCTGGCCGCGCTGGAAAAGCAACTCCCGCCCAAAGGCGGACGCTTCCAACCCAAAATGCGTTACGCGCATCAAGGTGGCAGCAATCCTCCACTCATCGTCATTCACGGCAGCGGCCTAGACGAAGTGCCCGCCAGCTATACCCGTTATCTGGAGCGCAGCTTCTGCGAGATATTCAAGCTGCAAGGCACACCGATGAAGATTCAATACAACTCCAGCAAAAACCCCTTTGAAGGCAAAAAGCCCAAGGCGCTGACCGAAGCCGAACAACGCAAGGCACACCGCGCAAGAATCAGAGGCAGAAAGTTATACGGGGCGTAAATCGTTTAGTCGGTTGACGCTACGAGGCACGCTGCGGCTGGGCTAACTCCCTCCCTTTGAGCGTGTGTTGTTGGGGCTTTTAACTCCCACCCCTTGAGCGCGTTTTGCTGGGGCTTTTAACTCCCTCCCCTTCAAGGGGAGGGTTGGGCTGGGGATGGGTTCATCAGCGCCGCAAACCCCCATTCCCATCCCTAGTACCCGCAAGGGGTAGACCGTGGTTGTACGGGGCTAAAGCCGCCACAACACACGCTCAAGGGGCAGGAACGGTTTTCTTACTCCTTGGCTGCACACCTCCGATGTAGGCATGACAAAACACCTGATTGGTATGCGATGACATTAACTAAATCACGCTCTGTCTCATAATTTTCCTGTCAGCCCGTATAATGCCGCCTCGATTTTGCAGCGCGCAGCGTTCTATTCCCCTATGCCACTGACCCAGTCCTACACGCTCGCCGACATCACCCGCTGGTATCCCGGCGGCGAGATCAATAAAGCCAAAGCCTATCTCAACTCCATCGGCGAACTGGATGTGCAGGACGACACCATCGTCGCGCAGGTGCAGGGCCGCACGCGCATGGCATATAACGTGAAGGTGGTGCTGGCGTTGGGTAAAGACGGTGTCATCGTGGCGCAGCCGCATTGCAGTTGTCCGGTGGCTTACAAGTGCAAGCACACGGCGGCGGTGTTGCTGTCGGTGTTGGCTTTGCCGCGCGCACCGAGTGTGAACAACGCCGTCACCGAATGGATAGAGGATCTGCGCGGCTCTTTGAGTGTGCCGCTAAAAAAGAAAGCGACCAGCACGCAGCGCACCATGGCACTGGCTTACGCGCTGATTCAGTCGCCGCAGAGCAAACGCTTCACGGTGCACATCTACAAGACCAAGCTGGATAGCGACGGCAGTCTGCTCAGCGATCTGGAAGAGTGGGACAACGTCGAGCGTACCTTGCTCAATCCGCCGCAATACGTGCGTGAAGAGGATCTGCCTATCCTGCGCCTGCTGTTGCGCCAGTTTGATCGTTACGAGGGCTATCAGATCCAGCCTAAGCATGGTCACGAGTTACTGACGCGCTTGTTGGCGACGGAGCGTTTGTATTACCGCCAGTATCTAGTGGGTTGCCGCGAACGATTGTCGCATCCGGTGTTGTTGCAGCCGGGCGAGATACGCACGGCCAGTATTGCTTGGGGGGCGGACGATCAGGGCTGCATGCAGCCGACCGTGATTCGCAGCGGCGAGAAGGTCTATGTGTTGCCCTTACCGGAGGACACTTGGTATATCGATGCCGAGCGTGCCGAGATGGGGCAGATGCAACTGGCTCAGCCAGCGGCGCAAGTCGCCAAATTGTTGACCATGCCGCCGCTCAACGATATGGAGATGCTGGTGGTGGCGGCGGCATTGCGCGACTTGCTGCCGGAGTTGCCTGCGCCGAGTAAGGCCGGGCTGCGTAGCGTGCAAGGCAAGCTGCTGCCGGTGTTATCGCTGGGCACATCCGATACGGCTTATCGCAATGCTTTTCGTGATTATCCAGCGGGCAATCAGGTGCGCGATTTTGCGCGCGTGCAGTGGCGCTATGGCGATGCCTTGTTGTCCGCCGACCATCCCAGTGAGTTTGTGACCCTGCCGAGCGGTGAGACGGTGCGTGTGCTGCGTGACGATAAGGCCGAGCAGCTCGCGCTCAAGACCTTGCGCGGTTACGGTTTGCAGGAGATGCCCAACGTCTCGCTGACTGGCAACTATGCTGATTATGCGTTGATGGGGCTGGAGAGTGCGGCAGCGTGGACGCCCTGGATGCAACATGCAATGCCCAAGTTGCGCGCGGCTGGTTGGCAGGTCGAAATGCTCACCGGTTTCCGCCACCATGTGCTGGAAGTCGAAGCCTGGGTGGGCGATTTCGACGAGCAGGCGGACGGCTGGTTCAGTCTCAATATGGGCATCATGGTGAACGGCGAGCGCGTGCCGCTGGCACCCTTGTTGCACGAGCTATTCAAAGTGGACACACGCTGGCTGGATGCGTTGCAACTGGAGCGCCTCAGCGATATGGAACCTATCGCGCTGCAACTGCCCGATGGCGGTCAGGTGAAAGTGCCAGCGGAGCGCATCAAGCCTTTGGCGCGCACCCTGCTGGAGTTGTTCGGCGGCGGAGGGTTCAAGGGCGATGGCATCCGCCTGTCACGCTACGACGTGTCGCGCATCCAGCAACTGGCCGATATGGAGCGCTGGCAGTTCAAGGGCGCGGATGCCGTGGTCGAGTTGGCCAACAAGCTCAAACATACTCAGGGCATACAACCCGTTGCGCCGCCGCGCGACTTTCCTCTGGAGCTGCGCCCTTATCAGCTCGAAGGTCTGGCGTGGTTGCAGTTCCTGCGCGAGAACCAGTTGGCCGGCATCCTCGCCGATGACATGGGCCTAGGCAAGACCGCGCAAGCCTTGGCGCATCTGCTGTTGGAAAAGCAGAGCGGGCGCATGGACAAGCCTACTCTGGTGGTGTTGCCGACTTCCTTGATCTTCAACTGGAAACGCGAGGCGGAACGCTTCGCGCCTGAGCTGCGCTTGTTGTCTTTGCATGGCAAGCAGCGCGTCGATCATTTCGCCGCGATTCCGCAGCACGACGTGATCCTCACCACCTATCCCTTGCTATGGCGCGATCAGGAGATGTTGCTGCAATACGACTACCACCTGCTGATACTGGACGAGGCGCAGACGGTGAAGAACGCCGCCAGCCAGGCGGCCATCGCGGTGCGCAAGGTGCGCGCGCGCCACAGGCTGTGCCTGACCGGTACGCCGCTGGAGAATCATCTCGGCGATCTGTGGTCGCAATTCGATTTTCTGTTGCCCGGCATGCTGGGCGATGCCAAATCCTTCAACAAGACCTGGCGCTTGCCTATAGAGAAGCAGGGCAACACTTTGCGCCGCGATCTGCTGGCACAGCGTGTGCGTCCTTTTATCCTGCGCCGCCGCAAGCAGGACGTGGCCGCCGATCTGCCCGAGAAGACTTTGATCGTGCGCAGCGTCGAGCTGTCCGGCGCACAACGCGATCTGTACGAGACGGTGCGCGTGGCGATGGATCAGCGCGTGCGCGAGGAGATCGCCGACAAGGGCTATTCGCGCAGCCACATCATCATCCTCGACGCGCTGCTCAAGTTGCGTCAGGTGTGCTGCGATCCGCGCCTGTTGAAACTGACGGCGGCGCAGAAAGTGCAGGAGCATGCCAAGCTCGATCTGCTCATGGAGATGCTGCCCGAGCTGGTCAGCGAGGGGCGGCGTATTTTGGTGTTCTCGCAGTTCACCAGCATGCTGGCGCTGATCGAGATCGAGTTGCGCAAAGAAGGCTTGGCCTATACCAAACTCACCGGCGACACGCAGGATAGGGAAGGCGTGGTACGGCGCTTCCAGGATGGCGAAGTGCCGATCTTCCTCATCAGTCTGAAAGCGGGTGGTGTGGGCTTGAACCTCACCACCGCCGATACCGTCATCCACTACGACCCGTGGTGGAACCCCGCTGTGGAGAATCAGGCCACCGACCGTGCGCATCGTTTGGGCCAGGTCAACAATGTGTTCGTCTACAAACTGGTGGTGGCGGGAAGCATCGAAGAGAAGATCCTCGCGCTACAGGAACGCAAAGCTGAATTGGCGGAAGGCATCCTCTCCGAAGACGGCAACGGCATGGTCAAGTTCGGTGAAGCCGACATCGCCGCACTGCTCGCACCGTTGCCGAGCGATGAAACCGCAGCTGCGCAGTAAAACAAGGGGGTAATGTGTGAATGCAAGACTGACCCTGATGTTCCACGGGTGGTGCAGAAATGCAAACGCCCCGGATCGTGATGACCTAGAGCGCTTGTGGGAAGGTGCTACGTTATGTGCGAGTACGTTTATAGGCACTCAACATCAGTATTTCAAACATCATCTAATGATGGCGCTGGAAATGTCTTACTTGCCTCTTGTGTTGATTTCAATTTTTCCTAAAAGCACGATTATGCTGGGCGGTTTCAAGCTCCAAGTGCAAAAAGTGCAGCGTGATGCTGCTTAAAGTCAAAAGCGTCTGGCATAAACAATTCTGCTGGACACTTGAACCCAAGTGACTTGCGGGGGCGAGTGTTCAG
>Ga0172373_10002311_pt1 | contig 29471 bp, 31 predicted proteins | sample Lak10m_2_FD_114546 | JGI IMG/M metagenome (GOLD analysis project Ga0172373, IMG submission 114546) | Freshwater microbial communities from Kabuno Bay, South-Kivu, Congo - kab_092012_10m | ecosystem: Environmental > Aquatic > Freshwater > Lake | place: Democratic Republic of the Congo...
AAGAAGGAATTGATCTTGGGTTCAGGCGCACAGTTTTTCATGCAGGCCACGTTGGCCGTGTCGTGCTTGGTGAGCTTGGAAAACTCCGTGCCTGGCCACATGGTGTGCTCGCGGGTCATGCCGTTGCGGTTGGGCATGCGAGCTTGAACCTGAGCAATGTTTTGGTCGGACAAAACGAAGTCGTCGGGCACCACGTAGGCCAAGTTGAGCAAATACGCCAACACCGCGTAGACCTCGTCGGTCTTCAGGGTTTTGGGGTTGTTCCAAGGCATGGCGCGGTTGATGTAATCCCACAGCGTGGAGATGGTGGGCACCTTCATGATGGTGGTGCGACCGGGGTAATCGTTGCGCGACAAATTGGCCACGCGACCGGTTTTCACATCCTCTTTGGTGGTGCCACCAATCAGGGGGCTGAACACTTCATTGGATTCACCAAACACCCCGTGGCAGGACGCACAGCGGGCTTCCCAGACCTCTTGGCCTTTTTCCACCGAACCCGAACCCGCAGGCAAGCCCTTGAAGTCGGGGCGAACATCGATGTCCCAGGCGGCAACTTCTTTGGACGTGGCCTCTCGACCCACTCCAGGGTAGCCCGCTTTGCCAGGCTGAGCCGCCTGCACTGCCGTGCCCAAGGCACAGCAAGCCGACAGAATCAGCAGCGATTTACGAAAGCTGAACATTTTTCACCTCCCCGCTTTCCTGAACCAGCCAGGACTGAATGGCATTGTTGTGATAGATGGAACGCGTGCCGCGCACCTTGCGCAGCTGCTGATACGTGGGCTGCACAAAGCCCGTGTCATCGGTGGCACGGCTTTGGATGATGGCGGGCTTGCCGTCCCAGACCCAATCGATGTTGAAGCGGGTGAGCGACTTGCTGAGCACAGGCGACTCCAAACGCGCACGGCGCCAGTTGCGACCGCCGTCCACGCTGACATCCACGTGTTTGATCTTGCCGCGACCCGACCAAGCCAGACCAGTGATGTTGTAAAAGCCTTTGTCCAACAACACCTGACCACCCGAAGGCGTGGTGACCACGCTTTTGCATTCCTGGATGTTGGTGTATTGGCGATGCAAACCGCTGGGTTGCAAATCGATGTAGTGAACGGCTTCGTCCTTGGCGGCATAGGGCTGATCGCCCACTTCGATGCGGCGCAGGTATTTCACCCAGCTCACACCTTGGACACCCGGAACCACCAAACGCAGGGGATAGCCGTTTTCGGGGCGCAGCATTTCGCCGTTTTGACCGTAGGCCACAAACACTTCACCCGACTTGATGAGGCTCATGGGAATGGTTCGCGTCATGGCCGAACCGTCGCCGCCCTCAGCCAGCACAAACTTGCCATTTTTCAGGTCAGCGCCGGCCATTTCGAGCAAGGTGATCAGGGGCACACCCGTGAACTCGCTGCAAGAAATCATGCCGTGGGTGTATTGCACCGTGGGCACCGCCACATTGCCCCATTCCACGGCCGTATTGGCACCGCATTCGATGAAATGGAAACGCGAGATGGAGGGTAAGCGCATGATCTCGTCCACGGTGAACACCATGGGCTTGCCCACCATGCCATTGATCATCAGGCGATGCTTGGCTGGGTCCATGTCCCACCAACCCTGGTGGTGACGCTCAAAGTGCAGACCGCTGGGCGTGACGATGCCAAACAGGGATTGCAAGGGCGCAAAAGACACCGAAGCCTGGGTGGTTTGCGTCAGGCCCGGGCTCTGGCGGCGCTGGACGTTCTTTTCGTATTTCGAAGGAACACCGTATCCGTCGGTGGAGGCCACCCCCTGCCCCAAGCCTGTGGCGTATTCCGACAGGTTCAGGATGTTGGGGTCACCACCATCGGCCGGCACGGGGTTGGCTTGAGCCAAAGCGGAAGTGGCGGTGGCACCGGCCGCCGCCGCCGCAAAGGCCGAGCGAATGAAATCTCGCCGACCGGTTTTGGCTTCTTTGAAGACCGTGGCGACGCCAGCGGGATCCAGGTAATTCTCGGGGGCCTTGATCAGGCGCCCGGAAGGTTGTTGATCGGACTTCACACACACTCCTTGCGAACGTTGTTGAAGCACAAGCCCAACGCGCAGGCGTCGTGCTTGGTCTTGTAGGGGGTGGTAAATATTAACACGCTCTTATATAGAAGACCCGAAGAAATCAGGGAGATTGAGCGTGTTTTTACTGGTGATTTCCCTAGAACCCAACGTCAGATCAATGTCAGAAACATCAGCCACTCCGCATGAAATCAAGCCAGCTAGCGGCGCGCCAATCGCAGCGATTCGGCCATGCGCTCATTGAGATAGGCGCCATAAAAATCCCGCGAAGACACGCCTTGCAAGCGCTCCACCCACTCGGTGCCACCCGTGCCTAACCACATCAAAGTGGGGGCAAGACGAACGCGTTGGCGAATCGCCCACAGCTTGTGGGTGGTGGATCGGCCCGCTTCATCGGTCATGGGCGCATTGGAAGTCATGTCCAGATTCAGGATGGTGAGGCCTTTGTCCAGCCACTCCGGGAGGTAGTTTTGACGCACCAGCTTGCAATACGCACAGCCCTCCAGCGTCACCATCAACACCAGCGGCTGCGACTTGGCCGCCACCTGTTGCAGGCTTAGCTGCAAATCGGTGAGCAAGGGCAGCCCATAGGCAGACAAGGCTTGGCCGGTCTGGGAGGTCATTTGGGCAAGTCAGACTCGATGGCGATTTGCGTGCACACCGCGCGGCACAAGGTCACCACCCGGTCGTTGATGATGCGGTAATAAATTTGCACCCCTTCCCGGCGGCGACCCAGCACGCCCGCTTTGTAAAGCGTGTTGAGGTGTTGTGACATGTTGGGTTGGGTGGTGGGGATGTCGGCCAGCAACTCCCCCACATTTTTTTCGCCGTAGCACAAGCTGCTGATGATCTTGAGGCGCATGGGCGCCGACATCACCCGGAAAACTTCTGCAGCCAAGTCAAACACATGGTCTGACTCTGCCATGGGCTCATCTGGGGGCAACTCGGTGGCTACACCTGGCGTGACCACTGGGGCTGCTGGGGTTTTGAGGGTGGTTTTCGGCATGGGCATATTATGACGCTGAGAGCCGGGAAACGGTCGATTGCAGCTGGGCCGCCCACTCTCGACGGTCTCGGCCACCCGGCAATTCGGGCTCGCCCAAATGCAAGCGAGCCACCACACCGGGGCTGCAAACGGTTCGCCAAACCGAGCGCAACAAGGTGTCTTCCCCGACAAATCGGGGGGCTTGGCTTTTTTGACCCGAACTCTCAATTGGCCAATAACTGAGCCCCATGGGTTGGATCGGCGCATCGGCCACGATGGCCGCTTGCAATAAATTGGCGTGAAAAGGCAACACCGTGAGCCCATCGCCGGTGGTGCCCTCGGGAAAAACGGTCAGGGCTTGGTGGCGACGCAACTCATCGGCCATGTGGTGCACCACCCGCAAGGCATCCCGACGCGAGGCGCGCTCGATGAACAAGGTGCCAACTTGCTGAGCCATGCGCCCAATCAAGGGCCAGGCATGCACCTCGCCTTTGGCCACAAAGCAACTGAAAAACTGGCTGTGGCAAACCAGAATGTCCAACCACGAGACGTGGTTGCACACATACACAACAGGGCCAGCAGCGGGCACACCGGTGAGCACCACACGCACCCCCATGGCCGCCAACATGCGTCTGGCCCACTGCACCACGGCTTGTTCTCGCTGGGCCGGGGTCCATCGCGGAAAGGCCACAAGCTGAATCAGCACACCGCCCAGGATGCACGCCAACACCCGCAGCAATCGCCAAGCGCCAAGCCAAGAAGAGCCCATGGTGAACTCAGTGAACTTTCACGCCATTGACCCACGTGGCCTTCACGCGCGCTGGCAAATGCATGCCCGAGAGCCGCACATCAAACGGCGAATGCCGCGATTGGCTGCGCAAGCCCGAGCCATCAAACGTCCATTCCGCCTTGGGGTCAAACACGCACACATCGGCCACACCGCCCACTTGCAACCGGCCCAAGCCCGCAGGCACGGCAGCAGCAGCTGAATGCTTCAACACCTGGGCCGCACCCGCTGTCAGGGACTGCAAAGCCATGGCCAGTTGGTCGGGTTCGTGGCCTTGCCATTTCACGGCCGCACTGAGCAGCAACTCCAGACCCGTGGCACCCGGCTCAGCCAAGGCAAACGGCATGGCCTTGCCATCGGGCTCCACGGGCGTGTGGTCAGACACCAAGGCGTCGACCGTGCCATCGGCCAACGCTTGTTGCAGGGCATCGCGGTCGCGCAAGCTGCGCAAAGGCGGCGTCAAGCGCGCACGTGCGTCGAAGTAACCCATGTCGTGATCGCTCAGGTGCAACTGGTTGATGCTGATGTCGGCAGTCAGGGGTAAGCCTTCGGCCTTGGCTTGCCGAATCATGTTCACCCCCGCCGCACTGCTCACCCGGCAAATGTGCACCCGCGCACCCGTCATGCGCATGAACTCCTGAATGGTGAACAAGGCAATGGTTTCGGCCGCCACCGGCACGCCCGACAAACCCAAGCGGGTGGCCAAGGGGCCGCTGGCCGCCACACCGGTGTCCAACTGCCCGTGCACCGGCCGCAGCCACAAGGTGTAGCCATAAGTGGCCGCGTATTGAAAGGAACGCAGCATCACATCGGCGCGCGCCATGGCCCGCTCGGCTTGGCTAAAGCCCACGCAGCCCGCTTGCGTCAGGGCCGCCATTTCGGTGAGCACCTCGCCGCCCAAGCCGCGGGTGACCGCGCCCAGAGGCAACACCCGGCCCAGCCCTTGTTGCGCAGCGCGAAACTTCAGCATGTCGACCAAACCGGGTTCATCCAAGACGGGGTCGGTATCGGGCGGACACACCAAGGTGGTGACGCCACCGGCCGCAGCCGCTTGCAACTCGGTGTGCAACATGCCCTCGTGCTCATGGCCAGGCTCACCGAGCCGGGCGCATAAGTCCACCAAGCCGGGCGACACCACACAGCCACTGGCGTCGAACGATTGATCGGGTGTGAAATCGGCGGGGGCCTTGCCCACGGCCACGATGACCCCATCGGCCATCGCCAAATCGCCAACGCCATTGACCTGGCCTGCGCCGTCCATCAGTCGGCCACTGTGAATCAAGGTTTTCATGCTTCGTTCCCCGCCACCATGGCCATGACGGCCATGCGCACTGCAATGCCAAATGTCACTTGCGGCAAGATCACACTCTGAGGGCCATCCACCACCTCGGAGGCAATCTCCACCCCCCGATTGATGGGGCCTGGGTGCATCACGATCGCATCGGGCTTGGCCCAGCGCAGCTTTTCGGGGGTGAGACCGAAATGCTGGAAATACTCTTGACTAGACGGCAACATGGCGCCGCTCATGCGCTCGTTTTGCAAGCGCAACATGATCACCACATCGCAGTCCTTGATGCCAGCTTCGAGCTGATTGAACACCCGCACCCCCATTTGCGAAAGGTCGGAAGGCACCAGGGTTTTGGGCCCCACCACCCGAACCTCGGCACAACCCAAGGTGGTGAGGGCATGAATGTCCGAGCGCGCCACGCGCGAGTGCATCACGTCTCCCACCACCGCCACGCACAGGTTGGAAAAGTCGCCCTTGTAGTGCCGAATGGTGTACATGTCGAGCAGGCCTTGCGTGGGGTGTGCATGGCGGCCATCGCCCGCATTGATCACGTGCACATGCGGCGCCACGTGTTGCGCGATGAGGTAGGGTGCGCCCGACTCACTGTGACGCACCACAAACAAATCGGCGGCCATGGCGCTGAGGTTGGCGATGGTATCCAGCAAAGACTCGCCCTTGGCGGTCGATGAACGGGCAATGTCGAGGTTGAACACGTCGGCGCTCAAGCGCTTGGCTGCAATTTCAAAGGTGGTGCGCGTGCGGGTGCTGTTTTCGAAAAACAGGTTGAAGATGCTCTTGCCCCTTAGCAAAGGGACTTTTTTCACCTCACGGTCATTCACCGAGACGAAGCCTGCGGCCATGTCCAAAATGCGCGTGATGATGTCTTTGGGCAAGCCCTCGGTGGAAAGCAAGTGAATGAGCTCGCCGTGGGCATTGAGCTGGGGATTTTTTGCTTTGGCCAACTCAGTTCTCCAGTGAAAAACGCAACAACTCACCGTCTCGCTGCAAGCTCAGGGTCTGTTGCGCGGGCAAATCCAAGGTCAGGGCCGCCACATCGGCACACACCGGCAACTCGCGCCCGCCCCGATCGGCCAGCACCGCCAACTGCACCCGGGCCGGACGGCCAAAGTCATACAACTCGTTGAGGACCGCGCGCAGCGTTCGCCCGGTGTAGAGCACGTCGTCCACCAACACAATGTGCGCGCCATGCACCTCAAAGGGCAACTGCGTTTGGGTGGCGTGCCCCAAGCCGCGCTCGGAAAAATCGTCGCGGTGCAAAGTGGAACTGATCACCCCCATGGGGCTGGGCCAGTTCAAGTCCCGGTGCAAGCGCTCGGCCAGCCACACGCCGCCCGAGTAAATGCCCACCAAATGGACGTCGGGTCGACACCAGTCGCGGAGTTGGTCCCGCAGCCGAACGTAGGCCTGCTCGGCATCGGGCAAATTGGGCAAAGTGCTCATGCAGGAAGTCCTCTTAAAAATTGATCCAGGATGATGCAAGCCGAACGGGCATCCACATCCTTGGCCCCGTCACTCAGGGCCTCGGTGGTGGAATAACGCTCGTCCACCTCAAAGACCGGTAAGCCAAATCGGCCATGCAATTGGCGGCCGAATTTGCGCGCCCGCAAGGTCATGTCATGGGGCTGACCATCGGGATGGGTGGGCACGCCAATCACCAAAGCGTCCGGTTGCCAGTCGGCAATGTGTCGGGCAATGGCGGCCCAACGCTGGTCACCATGCCCCACCACGGTGGTTTGCGGCTGAGCTTGACCGCCCAAGCGCGAGGCGTAGGCCACGCCCGTGCGGTGGGTGCCCACATCGAAAGCCAAAAAGCTTTGCAGCTTGTCGGTGAGGGCAAAAGCAGCCTGCGTCATCAGGCGTGCCCTGCGTCGGGTGACAGCATCCAGGCTTCAAGCCCCAACAGGGACAAGGCCTTGTCGTAGCGCTGCTCGATGGGGGTGTCGAACAAAATGCCATCGGTGGCTTGAACGGTGAGCCAGCTGTTTTCGGCAATTTCGGATTCCAGCTGGCCCTGGGCCCAGGCGGCATAGCCCAGCGTCACCAGCACTCGCTTGGGGCCGGCCCCGGTGGACAACGCTTCCAAGACATCTTTGGAGGTGGTCATGCCCAGGCCGCTGTCTTGGATGTTGAGGGTGGAGGCGTAGGCTGACTCTGCCCCGTCCTCGCCGTCGGCCTCAACTTTGTCGTGGAGCACAAAGCCGCGCTCGGTGTGCACCGGACCACCCTGCAAGACCGGCAAGTCTCGCAAGTCCTCACGGCCCAAAGGCAATTCGACCTTGTCGAACAAATCGGCCACATCGAGGTCGGAGGGTTTGTTGATGACCAGCCCCAAAGCCCCGCGCTCACTGTGCTCGCACATGTAAACCACGCTGCGGGCGAAAGACTCGTCGGCGAGTCCGGGCATCGCAATCAAAAAATGGTGCGTGAGGTTTATGCGGGCAGAATCTGACATGACACGATTCTAGGGGGGGCTCATGTCCGTTCGGCGAGATTTGGCACACAGCAAAATCCTGGTTTGGTTTCGGCGCGACTTGCGCCTGCATGACCACGCTGCCCTGGCCCAGGCTTGCGCGCAAGCCCAGGCCGTTTACCCCTATTTCGTCTTCGACACCGATATCCTCAATGCCCTGCCCCGGCAAGACCGTCGGGTGGAATTCATTCAGGCCTCCCTGGTTGAACTCGACCACCTCATTCAACACCATGCGGCCCACCCGCACGCTGGCCTGCTGGTGGGCCATGGCCCGGCGGTGAGCCAAGTGGTGGCTGCTGCCCAGCGGTTAGGGGTGCAAGCGGTGTATGCCAACCACGACGACGAACCCGCTGCGCTTCGGCGAGACCAGCAGGTGTTGGGCCAACTGGCCGACCTGGGGATCTCCTTTCACTCCTTCAAAGACCATGTGCTGTTCGAGCGCAGCGAGGTGCTCACCCAAACCGGTCAGCCCTTTGCGGTGTTCACCCCCTACAAAAACGCCTGGCTCAAGCGGTTTGAACCCCGAGACGCCAGCCCCCACGAGCTGCCCGACGGCCCCTTGCCGTTTGCGCCCCGTCCCGAGGGCTGGCCGGCCTCGGTGCCCACTCTGGCTGAATTGGGCTTTGAAAGCACCAATTTGCGCGACCTGGCCATTCATGCCGGCCCGACTGGCGCGCGCATGGCTTGGGAGGATTTCAAGCCCCGCATGCGTCACTACCGGGAAACGCGCGACTTTCCCAGCGTCAAAGGGCCCAGCTACCTGAGCGTTCACCTGCGCTTTGGCACCTTGTCCATTCGCTCCTTGGTGCGCGAAGCGCATGCCGCACAGGCCCAGCACGACGAAGGCGCCAGCACGTGGCTGAGCGAGCTCATTTGGCGGGATTTTTATCACCAGATCCTGCACCATCACCCGCGGGTGGTGAAGCGCGCCTTCAAGCCTGCCTACGACGCCATTCAGTGGGAAAAAGGCAAGGCGGCCGAGGTCAGCTTCCAGCGCTGGTGCGAAGGCCAAACGGGATACCCCTTGGTGGATGCGGCCATGCGACAACTCAACCAAACCGGCTACATGCACAACCGCTTGCGAATGGTGACAGCCAGTTTTTTGGTGAAAGACTTGGGCATTGACTGGCGCTGGGGCGAGGCCTACTTCGCCACCCACCTGAACGACTTTGACTTGGCCGCAAACAACGGGGGTTGGCAATGGGCCAGCTCCAGCGGCTGCGATGCCCAGCCCTACTTTCGCATCTTCAACCCCATCAACCAGAGTGAAAAGTTTGACCCTGAGGGCAAATTCATACGGCGCTATGTGCCCGAGTTGAATGGTTTGCCCACCAGCGCCTTGCACGCGCCCTGGTTGGCCAAACCGATTGATCTGCAGCACGCTGGACTGCGCTTGGGTCACGACTACCCCGAGCCCATGGTGGACCATGCGCAAGCTCGGGAAAAAACACTGTTGCGTTACGCGGTGGTGAAATCCAAAGCCGTGGGCTGACTCAGATCTGGGCCATCTCGAAGTCTTCTTTGCGGGCCCCGCATTCCGGGCAAGTCCAGTTCATGGGGACTTGCTCCCAAGGGGTGCCTGGGGCAATGCCATCGTCAGGTGCGCCCTGCGCTTCGTCGTAGATCCAGCCACAAATCAAACACATCCAGGTTTTCACAACCATTCCTTCAAGTGTGTCAGCACGGTGAGCCTTTGGGGGCTCGCATAGAATGAATTTCATTGTATCGATCCCCATGCATTCAGACGCAGAAACCCCTCAGGATGACTGGCCAACCGAATCGGATGGCCATCGCCCCCACGTGCTGAGTTTCAACAGCCACGACCCCAGCGGCGCCAGCGGCCTCATGGCCGATGCCCAAGCGCTGGCCTCGGTTGGGGTGCATGCCATGGGCATCATCACGGGCACTTGGGTGCGCGACAGCGTTGACATTCACGACCACATCAGCTTCGACGAAGAAGCCGTGCGCGACCAAGCCGTCACCGTGCTCGAAGACGTTCCCGTGCACGTCATCAAAGTCGGGTTTTGCGGCACCCCCGAAAACCTCAGCGTCATCGCCGAGTTGTGCGCCGACTACCCGGACACCCCCGTGGTGGCCTTCATGCCCTCGCTCAACTGGTGGGACGTCGAACAGGCCGAAGACTACCTCGACGCCTTCCGTGAATTGCTCTTGCCCCAAGCCACCGTGCTGGTGGGCAGTCACGGCACGCTCAGCGCATGGCTGCTGCCCGACTGGACGTCGCATCGCCCGCCCACGGCGCGCGACTTGGCCAAAGCCGCAGCCGATAAAGGCGTGCCTTTTGTGTGGGTGACCGGCTTGGCCCAAGGCCATCAACGCATCGACAACCAACTGGCCAACACCCAAAGCGTGCTGCAAACCGAATCGGTGGAACGACTCGATGCCGTGTTCACCGGCGCTGGCGACACCTTGAGCGCCACCCTCGCGGGCTTGCTCGCCAGCGGCGCCGACCTCGAAGCCGCCTGTGCCGAGGCCCTGAGCTATTTGCAGGGCAGCTTGGCCTATGGTTTCCGACCAGGCATGGGCCACGTCTTGCCCGACCGCATGTTCTGGGCGCACGACCTCAACGAAGACGAACCCGAATCCACCCCAGACGAGGTGGTGCTCAACCCACTCGACCGGCTGCCCCCCTCGTCATCCAAGCATTAACGGAGAACCCATGAGCGACATCAACGACCAACTGTTCGAGCGGGCACAGCGCGTGATCCCTGGCGGGGTCAATTCGCCGGTTCGTGCCTTTCGCGCAGTCGGTGGCACCCCCCGGTTCATTCAGCGTGCTCAAGGCGCTTACCTGTGGGATGCGCAAGGCGAGCGCTACATCGACTACATCGGGTCCTGGGGCCCCATGATCCTCGGTCATGGCCACCCCGAAGTGCTCGACGCCATTCAGCGCGCGGCCTCGGAAGGCCTGTCCTTTGGCGCACCCACCGAGCGCGAAATTGAATTGGCCGAAGCCATCCTGGCGCATGTGCCCAGCATGGACATGGTGCGCTTGGTGAGCTCTGGCACCGAAGCGGGCATGAGCGCCTTGCGCCTGGCCCGTGGCTTCACGGGCCGCAACACCATCATCAAGTTCGAGGGTTGCTACCACGGCCATGCCGACGCCTTGCTGGTGAAAGCCGGCTCGGGCTTGGCCACCTTTGGTCACCCCACCAGCGCTGGGGTGCCAGCCGAAGTGGCCCAACACACCCTGGTATTGCCCTACAACGACCTTGAAGCCTTGGAGGTTGCCTTCAAAGCCCATGGCCCTCAGCTGGCTTGCCTGATGATTGAACCCATTGCGGGCAACATGAATTTTGTGCGCGCCAGCGTGCCCTTCATGAAGCGCTGCCGCGAACTGTGCGACGCCCATGGGGCTTTGCTGGTGTTCGATGAGGTGATGACGGGTTTTCGCGTGGCCTTGGGCAGCGCCCAATCGCTCTATGCCCAAGCCATTCCCGGCTTCAAGCCCGACATCACGGTGCTGGGCAAAGTCATCGGTGGGGGCATGCCCTTGGCGGCCTTTGGCGCCCGCCGCGACATCATGCAAAAGCTGGCCCCCTTGGGCCCGGTTTACCAAGCGGGCACGCTCAGCGGCAACCCCGTGGCCACAGCGTGTGGGCTCACCACCCTGCGCCTGATTGCACAGCCTGGCTTCTGGGACGCTTTGAGTGCGCGCACCCAGCGTTTGGTGTCAGGGCTGCAAGCCGCCGCCGATCAAGCAGGCGTGCCCTTCAGCGCCGATTGCCAAGGCGGGATGTTTGGTTTCTTCTTGTTGCCCGAGCTGCCGCAAAACTACGCCACCGTGATGACCAGCGACAGCCCCAAGTTCAACCGACTTTTCCATGGCTTGCTGGATCGCGGGGTTTACATTGCGCCCGCCCTTTACGAGGCGGGCTTTGTGAGCGCCGCCCACACCGATGCCGACATCGATCAAACCGTGGCCGCAGCCGCCGAGGTGATGGCCTCGCTCTGAGGCCTTGAACGGCGCTGGCCGCCTTCAGTGGCGGAAGTGCCGCACGCCGCAAAACACCATGGCCACATCGCGCTCGTTGGCGGCGTCAATCACCTCTTGGTCGCGCATGGAGCCGCCCGGCTGAATGACGCAAGTGGCGCCGGCGTCGACCACCACGTCCAAGCCATCGCGGAACGGGAAAAAGGCGTCACTGGCCACCGCCGTGTCTTGCAAGCTCAGCTTGGCGGCTTCGGCCTTGATGCTGGCAATGCGCGCCGAGTCCAAGCGGCTCATCTGGCCCGCGCCCACCCCATGCGTCATGCCGTTTTTGCAAAACACGATGGCGTTGCTCTTCACATAGGTGGCCACCGTCCAGGCAAACATCAGGTCTTGAATTTGCTGTTCCGTGGGCGCGCGACGGGTCACCACCTTCAGGTCGTCGCGGCTGAGCTGGTGCAAATCGGCCGTTTGCATCAACAAGCCCGAACCCACGCGCTTCACATCCATGGCATTGCGCCCTTGCAGCCAAGGCGTGGGGCCGCCCGGGGGCAGACCAATTTGCAACACACGCACGTTGGGTTTGGTGGCCAGCACGGCCATGGCCGTGTTGTCAAAACCGGGCGCAATCAGCACCTCCATGAACTGCCCCATGAGGGCCTGGGCGGTGGCCTCATCGACCACCTGGTTCAGGGCAATGATGCCGCCAAAAGCTGAGGTGGGGTCGGTTTGAAAAGCCTTTTGATAGGCCTGTAGCGCGTTGGCACCAATGGCCACGCCACAGGGGTTGGCGTGCTTCACGATCACACAAGCCGGAACGTCGAAAGACTTCACACATTCCCAAGCGGCATCGGCGTCGGCAATGTTGTTGTAAGACAGCTCCTTGCCTTGCAACTGGCGCGCCGTGACCAAGCTGCCGGGTGCTGGATGCAAGTCGCGGTAGAAGGCCGCGTGCTGGTGCGGATTCTCGCCGTAGCGCAGGTCTTGCACCTTCACGAAGCAGCCATTGTTTTGCTGGGGGAACAAGGCCAGCGTGCCATCGGCCTGAATGCTGCTGAGGTAGGCACTGATGGCCGCGTCGTATTGGGCAATGCGGTTAAAGGCCGCCACACTCAAAGCAAAACGGGAGGCATCGCTGAGCTTGCCCTCGGCCTTGAGCTCATTCACCACCGGGCCATATTGAGCGGGGTCGGTGAGCACAGCCACGTCTTTCCAGTTTTTGGCGGCCGAGCGCACCATGGCCGGCCCCCCAATGTCGATGTTTTCAATGGCGTCTTCCAAGGAGCAATCGGGCTTGGCCACCGTGGCCTCAAAGGGGTAGAGGTTCACCACCAACACATCAATGGTTTCGATGTCGTGGCTCAGCAAAGCGGCGCGGTGGGTGTCCACATCGCGTCGAGCCAGCAAGCCCCCGTGCACCTTGGGGTGCAAGGTTTTCACCCGACCATCGAGCATTTCAGGGAAACCCGTGACGTCGCTGATTTCGCGCACCGGCAAGCCCGCATCGGCCAGCGCCTTGGCTGTGCCCCCCGTGGACATGAGGCCAATGCCTAACTCATGCAAGGCCTTGGCCAATTCAACAATGCCAGTCTTGTCGGAAACCGACAGCAACGCGTTCATTCCCATGGGGTGTTTTCTTTCTTTGGATGCGATCACTGCAAACCGTGATCTTGTAACTTCTTGCGCAAGGTGTTGCGGTTCATGCCCAGCCATTGGGCCGCGCGTGACTGGTTGCCATTGGCTCGCAACATCACCTCCTCCAGCAAGGGGCGCTCGACCACGGCCACAAACAAACCATGCAAGTCGCTGGGTTCAGTGCCATCGAGGTCTTTGAAAAACAGGTTCAGGCTGTCACGCACTGCTTGTTCGATTTGTGCCTTGCTCATGCCAGCACCTCCTGTGAGGGGGTGACCGAAGCAGGCAAGCGATCGCCACGCTGCGCCCAGTCGTCCCAGAATTGATTGACCGCCTCAAGCTGCTGCTCGGGCAGGGTTAGGGCATTGAAGTGCTGACGAAAGCGTTCGTGGCCCGGCAAGCTCTTCACATACCAGCCCAGGTGCTTGCGCACACTGCGCACCCCGGCGTCGATGCCATGCAGTTCGTAGTGCTCTTGCAGGTGCGCCAGCATGAGCCGCCTCACCTCTTCCACCAAGGGCGGTGCCAAGTGCTCGCCCGTTTCGAGGAAGTGGTTGATTTCACGAAAAATCCACGGCCGCCCCTGAGCGGCGCGACCAATCATGACGGCGTCCACACCGGTTTGTTGCAACACCGCGCGGGCGCGCTCGGGGGAATCGATGTCCCCATTGGCCACCACAGGAATGTGCACGCGCGACTTGATGCCCGCCACCGTCTCGTGCTCGGCCTCGCCGCCATAACCCATCTCGCGGGTGCGGCCATGAATGGTCAGCATCTGAATGCCGGCAGCTTGGGCCGCCAGCGCCAGGCTCAGGGCATTGCGATGCTGGGCATCCCAGCCGGTGCGCATCTTGAGCGTCACGGGCACACCATGGGGCAACGCCGCTTGCACCACCGCTTGCACGATGGAGATCGCCAAGGCCTCGTCTTGCATGAGCGCCGAGCCAGCCCACTTGTTGCACACCTTTTTGGCCGGGCACCCCATGTTGATGTCGATGATTTGCGCCCCACGGTCGATGTTGTAGCGCGTGGCATCGGCCATCATGGCGGCATCGGTGCCGGCAATCTGAACGGCAATCGGGCCCGGTTCGCCCGTGTGGTCGGCGCGTCGAGAGGTTTTGAGCGAGGCCCACAAATCGGGGCGCGAGGTGACCATTTCACTCACGGCATAGCCCGCACCCAACTGTTTGCACAGTTTGCGAAACGGCCGATCGGTGACCCCAGCCATGGGTGCAACGAACACCCGGTTGGCAATGCGATGGGGACCAATGGCAAGCATGCTGAGAATGAAGGTGCTGAAAAAAGAGGCACGATTGTAGCCACCTCACCCCAACGTCCCAGGCCTTTCTTGCTGGTGTTTATCCGGTAGAAAAGTCCAGGATTTACTTGCTTGTTTGTCAGGGAAATGAAAGTGTCTGGCTAAACTCCGCGCATGAACGAATGGCTTCACAGCGTGTTGCAAACCTTGGCACTGCCCGAATTTGGGCTCAGCACGCTTTTTGTGGTGGCCTTCATTTCCGCCACCTTGTTGCCCATGGGTTCAGAGCCGGTGTTGTTTGGTCTGGTCAAGCTCAACCCCGAACTCCTATGGCCCGCCATTGCCGTGGCCACTGTGGGTAACACCTTAGGAGGTGCGGTGGATTGGTGGATGGGTGCTGCCACCGATCGCGTGGTTCAGCACTTCAAGCACGATCACGTGGGCTGGCACTCGCGTGCGGGGCAATGGCTGCAACGCATGGGCCCCAAAGCCTGCTTGCTCGCCTGGCTACCCGCCATTGGCGACCCGCTGTGCGCCGTTGCCGGTTATTTCAGATTGCCGTTTTGGCCCTGCCTGATGTACATGGCCATTGGCAAGTTGCTGCGCTACATCGTGATGACGCATGCCCTGATGTGGCTCTTCGCCTAACCCTTTGCCCTTTCTTCCATTCCCATGAACACCCCTTTCATTCAAGCCGGCTTCTCACAAGTGGGCGACTCCTTGGTGCGCGAGCTGGGTAAATTCCTCACCGACCCCGAGATGATCAGCCTGGCGGGCGGCTACCCCGGCGCCGAGCTGTTTGACACCGAGGGGCTGCGCGCCGCGCTGGACCAAGCCCTGACACAACAGCCCGTGGCCAGCCTGCAATACGGGCCCAGCGAGGGCTTGCGCATGACGCGCGAGGCCGTGGCCCAGTGGATGCAGCAACACGGTGGCTCGTGTGAACCCGATGAGGTGCTCATCACCGGGGGGTCGCAACAAGGCTTTGACATTTGCACCCGTTTGTTCATTGCCCCGGGCGACCTGGCCTGGGTGGAGCGGCCCACCTACACCGGGCCCCTGCGCCGTTTGCGCCTGGCCCAAGCACGGGTCGAAGGCATGCCCGTGGATGAACACGGTTTGGTGGTGGAGGCCTTGGCCGAGCGCCTGGCCCAACCCGGCGCGCAAGTGCCCAAACTCTTGTATGTGGTGCCCACCTTCGCCAACCCCAGCGGCGCCACCCTGAGCCTGGAGCGGCGCCAGCGCTTGCTGGAGTTGGCGGTGCGCCATCAGTTTGTGATCGTGGAAGACGACCCCTACAGCTGCTTGCGTTGGGCCGGTGAACCCGTGCCCCATTTGGTGAGCCTGGCCCAAGACTGGCCCGAGGCCCAACCGTGGGTGGTGCATTTGGGCAGCTTTTCCAAAATCATTGCGCCGGGCTTGCGGGTGGCTTGGCTCAAGGCTGCGCCCGCCATACGCCAAGCCGCCATTTTGGCCAAGCAACTCGATGACCTCAGCAGCCCCGGTCTGAACCAAGTGGCCGTGGCCGACTACGTGCGCTCTGGCCAATTGAGCCGACACCTGCCCCACATCGTGGCGGCCTACCGTGACCGGGGCACGGCCTTGGTGCAAAGCCTGCGTGAGCGCTTGCCCAACGACTTGGTCATGCATGCGCCCGAGGGCGGGATGTTTGCCTGGGGGCGACTGACGTCAGGGGCCAGCAGCCGCGACTTGTTGCCCTACGCCATCGAAGAAAAAATGACCTTTGTGTGCGGCGATGTGTATTACGCCAACGAGACCGAATGGGACACCTTGCGCCTGTCGTTTTGCAACCCACCCCCGGCCGTGATTCAAGAGGGGGTGAAGCGCTTGCAACGCGCCATCGCGCGCTGGCAAGACCCCAACGACCACGCCGCCGAACTGCCGCTGTTGCGGCGGGCCCGTTAAGCCCCGGCCTTAAACGTTGAACAAGAAGTTCATCACATCGCCATCTTTGACGATGTATTCCTTGCCTTCGGCCCGCAGCTTGCCCGCATCTTTGGCCCCTTGCTCGCCGCCGTATTGAATGAAGTCGTCGAAGGCAATGGTTTGGGCCCGGATGAAACCGCGCTCGAAGTCGCCGTGAATCACGCCAGCCGCTTGGGGAGCGGTGTCGCCCACCTGGATGGTCCAGGCGCGCACTTCTTTCACGCCTGCTGTGAAATACGTTTGCAAACCCAGCAAGCCAAACGCCGCCCGAATCAAACGGTTCAGACCCGGCTCGCTTTGGCCCATTTCTTCCAGGAACAGGGCTTTGTCGTCATCGCTCATGTCGGCCATGTCGGCTTCCATCTTGGCGCAAATGGCCACCACGGGGGCGTTCTGGCTCTTGGCGTATTCGGTGAGGCGGTCGAGCAAGGGGTTGTTGTCGAAACCCGTTTCGCTCACATTGCCCACAAACATAGCGCGCTTGGCGGTGATGAGACACAAGGGCTTGAGCAAAGCCCGCTCTTGGTCGCCCAACTCCAGGGTGCGAACCGCCTTGCCCTCGTTGAGCACCGCTTGCACCTTGGTGAGCAATTGCACCAAGGCCGTGGCTTCTTTGTCGTTACCGCTTTTGGCTGCTTTGGTGTAGCGCTGCAAGGCTTTTTCCACCGTGCCCAAATCGGCCAAACACAGCTCGGTTTGAATGACTTCGATGTCGGCCACCGGGTCAACACGACCGGCCACGTGGATGATGTTGGGGTCTTCGAAGCAACGCACCACATTCACAATGGCGTCTGTCTCGCGGATGTGCGCCAGGAACTGGTTGCCCAAGCCCTCGCCTTTGCTGGCCCCGGCCACCAAACCGGCAATGTCCACAAACTCCACAATGGCTGGCACGATGCGCTCGGGCTGAATGATTTTGGCCAATTGGTCCAGACGCGGATCGGGCACCTCTACGACACCCGAGTTGGGTTCAATGGTGCAAAACGGGTAGTTTTCGGCTGCGATGCCGGATTTGGTGAGGGCGTTGAAGAGGGTGGACTTGCCGACGTTGGGCAAACCAACGATGCCGCACTTGAGGCTCATGGTGATTCCTGACAATCAAAAACACAAGGGGCGCTCACGCCCCAATTGGCCGATTTTATCGACCCGCTTCAGGCCTCCGGGCCAAACCCGTGGTCCAGGCTCACGGCATCACCCACTTGCAACATGGGGCCTTGCTCGTCCTCTTCCTCGGGGGCGTTGAGCCAATAAGCATTCATGCCAAACGTGAGAGCGCCATCGAGTCGCGCATCGCTGCGGTAGGTGGCCAGGGTGGCGCTCACCCCTTCGCTGCGCTCACCGGTGTCCGGGTCCACGTCGGGAATGGCACAGCGCGGGCAAGGTTTGGCCAGTTTCAAAACCACACGCACGTCGCCTTTGACCCACTCCACCCGCTGCACCTCGTCCTCGCCGTGGGGCGGCAGCCCCGACAACACCAAGTTGGGCCGAAAGCGGCGCATGTCGACCGGGGCGTGGCCCTGTGCTTGCAAGCGGTCATTGCATTCGTCCAAGGCCGCCTGGCTGGTCACCAGCAAGGCAAACCCATCGGCAAAGGCCACCTGCGCGCGATCGCCCTGGGTCCAGGCCGGGTCGCTGGCGCGCGGGTGATCGGGGTGGTGACGCACCAGACGCAAAGGGCCATGGCTGGCCACCCATCGCTGGCCCTCGGGGGTTTGCGACAAGCAGTCGCTGATCCATTGCGAGGCCACGCGCCCCAAATCGAGTGCGGGGACGCTGTCGCCCCACACCGTCACTTGGGCATCGGCTTCGTAGGCATACAGGTTCACGTGCAGGGGCAACATGCCGGGCGCACGCAAAATCATTTCATCGCCCTTGAGCTGGGGCTGAACGCGGGCCAGGGCCGGCACCTCGCGTTGGCTCACAAAACGGCCTTGGGCATCCACCACCATCCACTGGCGATCCCAGGCCAAGCCATAAGGGGTGAGCTCGGCATAAGGCAAAGCAATGCCAGCGGCCGATTTCAAGGGGTAGATCCAAAGTTGGGCAATGTGAGGGGTGGGGGCTGATGCACTCATGGGGGCATTGTCACGCAAGCCCGCACGCGCAGCCCCGACTTCTACAATGGCGGCATGAGCAATCGCTATGACGTGTGCATTCTGGGTGGTGGTGTGGTGGGTCACACCCTGGCCTTGGCTTTGGCGCGTCAGAACCGGCGCGTGGCTTGGGTTGCCACCCCGGCCCCAGGCACACCGGCCAACCGTTCGCCCTCGGCCGATGTGCGCGCCTATGCCCTCAACGCCGCCTCTCGCGCGTGGTTGCAAACCCTGCAGGCTTGGCCCGACGAGGCCGCCTGCACCCCGGTGCAACACATGCACGTTTGGGGCGACGATGGCGGCGATGTGATTTTTTCCGCGCAGCCCGAACAACCCCTGACCTGGATCGTCGATGTGCCCGCGCTCGAACACGCCTTGCAAGAGCAAGCTCACCTCACCCCGGGGATCACGCGCGTCGAGCAACCCGTCTCCGCCAGCCTGTGGGTGGTGTGCGAGGGGCGTCACAGTGTCACGCGCACCCGATTGGGAGCGCAGCGTCGGCGCTTGCCTTATGGGCAAACCGCGTTGGCCACTCGGGTGCGTGCCAGCCACGCCCATTGCAACCAAGCTTCCCAGTGGTTTCAAAGTTCCGAAGTCGGCCCCAGCATCCTGGCCTTGTTGCCCATGGGTGGGGCCAACGCCCATGAGCTGGCCGTGGTCTGGTCGTTGCCCCACGACCAGGCGCAGGCCCTGAGCACGTGCCCCAGCACCGATTTCGAAGCCCAACTGTTGACCCACAGCCGTGGCCTGTTGGGCCCCTTGCAAGTCACGGCCGAGCGGCTCACCTGGCCACTGGAATGGGGGCAAGCCGACACCTGGTGCGGCCGAGATCCCTCCGGTCAAGCTTGGGTGCTGGCGGGAGACGCCGCTCGCAACATTCACCCCTTGGCGGGCCTGGGGCTCAACCTGGGCTTGGGCGACGCACGCGTGCTGGTGGACACCCTTCCCACCTTGCGAAGCCCCGAGCACTGGCGAGGCCTGGACGACGTGCGCGTGCTGCGTCGCTACGAGCGCCAGCGCAAAGCGGAGTGCGCCGTCACCACCTCGGTCATCGATGGCCTGCAACGCTTGTTTGCCCACCCCCACCCTTGGGCCCAATACGGGCGCAATGCCGGGCTCACGGGCTTGAATCAAATCCCATCGCTCAAACAATGGATCATTGGTCAGGCCCTCTCGCCGCTGTGAACCGCTTTTTTTCATTCACTTTCAAAACCATCCCATGAACGCCACCTTTCAACGCCTCGCCTTGGCCCTGTCGCTGGTGCTGGCCGCACCCCTGAGCTTTGCGCAAGGCCAGTCTGCCGAGACCCTGATTCAAAAACGCATTCAAGAGCGCATCCCCGAAGTGGGTCGCATTGACGAAGTGCGCAAAAGCCCCATGCCCGGCCTTTATGAAGTGCTTGTCGATGGCACCGAGCTGTTTTATTCAGACGCCAAGGGCGACTACCTCATTCGCGGCGAAATTTTTGACACCCGCAAGCGCTCGAACCTGACCCAACAACGGGCCAACGAGTTGCTGTCCATCGCTTGGAAAGACTTGCCGCTCAAAGACGCCTTTGCCATCAAGCGTGGCAATGGCCAGCGCCAATTGGCGGTGTTTGCCGACCCCAACTGCGGCTATTGCAAAAAGCTGGAAAAAGAACTGCAAACCCTCAACGACGTCACGATTTACCTGTTCCTCTACCCGGTGTTGGGCCCCTCTTCCACCCAGCGTTCGGAAAACATTTGGTGTGCCAAAGACAAGGGCAAAGCTTGGGACGAATGGATGCTGCAAGGCGTGGATGCCCCCAAGGCCCAGTGCGACACCTCGGCCATCGAGCGCAACTTGGCGTTTGGTCGCAAGCACAAGATCACCGGCACCCCCACGTTGGTGCTGGCCAAAGGCACCCGCATTCCGGGCTTTGTGACCTTGAAGCAGCTTGAAGAAGCCATGAAATGAGCGCCAGCGGGATCCACTACCAAGTTCGGGTCAGCGCACCTCAATCGCACATTTTCGAGGTCAGCCTCACCGTCAAGCGCCCTGCCGCTGTGCAGGGCTTTGAGATGGCCGTCTGGATTCCGGGCAGTTATTTGGTGCGTGAATTTGCCAAGCAAGTGCATGGCGTGCGCGCCCAGCAAGGGGAACAGGAGTTGCCCGTTCGCATGACCGGCAAAGCCACGTGGGTGGTGGATGTCCCCTCGCCTCGCCCCCTGACCCTCACCTATCGGGTGATGGCACACGACGATTCGGTTCGAACGGCGTGGCTGGACGATCAGCGCGGCTTTTTCAACGGCACCTCGCTGTTCATGCAGGTGCAGGGGCAAACACAAGACCCCGTGACGGTGGCCATCGAGCCCGTGAAGGCCAAACCCCAATGGCAACTGGCCACCGCCATGGCTGCGGTGAAAACCAATCGCCAGGGCTTTGGCACCTACCGTGCTGACCACTTCGACGAGTTGGTCGATCACCCGGTGGAGATGGGCAACTTTTGGTCGGGCGCGTTTCAGGTGCGTGGCGTGCCCCACCGGCTGGTGGTGGCCGGTGCAGGCCCGCGCTTTGACGGCCCGCGCTTGCTCAAAGACACCCAGCGCATTTGCGAGACCGCCATGCAGTTTTGGCATGGCAAGGGCAAGCCGCCCTTCGACCGTTATGTGTTTTTGCTCAACACCACCCCCGATGGCTATGGTGGGCTGGAGCATCGCCATTCCACCGCGCTGCTGGCGCCACACAGCGACCTGCCGCGACTCGGTGAGTCCAAGGCCCACGAGGGCTTCCTGAACCTGCTGGGCCTCATCAGCCATGAATACTTTCACACCTGGAATGTGAAACGACTGCGCCCCGCCGAGTTGGCCTCCTACCGCTACGACCAAGAAAACCTCACCGAGTTGCTGTGGTTCTTCGAAGGCTTCACCAGTTATTACGACGACTTGTTGCTGTGTCGCGCCGGCTTGATGAGCGCCGCGCAATACCTGGCTCGGGTGCAAAAAACCCTGCTGCAGGTGGAGCAATCGCCCGGTCGCCACACCCACTCGCTGGCACAAGCCAGCTTCGAAGCCTGGACCAAGTTTTATCGGCCCGATGCCCAAACGCCCAACCTCACGGTGAGTTACTACGCCAAAGGCAGCTTGCTGGCCTTGTGCTGGGACTTGCAGTTGCGCAACGAGGGGCATAGCCTGGACGAGGTGATGCGAACCCTGTGGCGGCAATGCCAAGGCGGGCCCATGACCGAGGCCGACTGGTTAGCGGCCTTGCGCAGCGTTCGCGGCCGGTCTGCAGCGGCCCAACACCGCCGCTGGACCCACGGCACGACAGACTTGCCGGTGCACGACTTGTTGTCCCAACACGGGGTTGGCGTGAAGTCACGCGACCTCACCTGGCCCCAGCGTCTGGGCTTGCGGATCAAGTCGGGCACAGGCGTTCAGGTGACGCACGTCCTGCAAGGCGGTTGGGCCGATCAAGCGGGCTTGGCCCCTGGCGACGAATGGGTGAGCGTGGCCGATGCGAAGCACCCCGACGCCCACTGGCGCCTGATGGAGTTGGCCGATCTCGAACTGTATGCACCCAGCCGGGAGCCCCTCACCGCTGGGGTGTTTCGTGGGCGCCGTGCCGTGCAGTTGCAAACGCCCCCGTTGTCGCAAGCCCCTGCGTCGGGGCAGCAGTTGACGGTGAAGGATGCGCGACCGCTGTGTGCTTGGCTGGGGATCACGCCGCCCCTTTGAGCGTTGCGCTCACTCGCCCCGGAATTGGGGCGGGCGTTTTTCCAAAAACGCCATCACGCCTTCGAGGTAGTCGTGGCTGTTGCCCAAGTTGGATTGCAAATCGCGCTCGACGTTCAGGTGGTGTTCCAAACCCCGTTGCATGGCGTTGCGCATCAAGTGGCGGGTGGCCACCAAAGCCTTGGTGGGCATGTTGGCCAGTTGTTGCGCCATCGTCAGGGCTTGGGCCATGGGGTCGTCACTCACGCCCCAAATCATGCCCCACTCGCAGGCCTTGGCGGCGCTGAGCTTCTCGCCCGTCATGGCCAAGGCCAAGGCTCGAGCCAAACCCAGGCGCTCCACCAACAACCAACTGCCACCCGCGTCGGGAATGAGGCCAATTTTGCTGAAGGCCTGCACAAACGAGGCTTGGGTGTGGGCAATGGCCACATCGCAGGCCATGGCCAAGGAGGCCCCCGCGCCAGCCGCCACGCCATTGACCACCGCCAAGGTGGGCACGCGCAGAGACAGCAACAACCGGGTGGTGGGGTTGAAGGCCTGGTCGATCACCGGGCCGGGGTCGGCGCGCTCGGCCAAGCCCTCGCCGGGTGACAAATCCAAGGTGCCCAAGTCCAGCCCCGCACAAAAGCCGCGACCGGCCCCGGTGATGATGCAAGCTCGCACAGTCAGGTCAGATTGAATCGAGCCCAAGGCCGCCTGAAAGGCTTGGTGCATCTCCAAGGTGAGGCTGTTGAGGGCCTGCGGCCGATTCAAGGTGATGATGGCCACGCCGCCTTGGCGCTCAAACAAAATGGTGTCGCTGGACATGAAGACCTCCTGATCGGCAATCTACCAGCATCACCCGGGGCACGGCGGTCGTGGTTTCCCTTGGGTATATTTCAGACCTACCAAGGAAGGAAGCCCCCATGAGCTATGAATTCATTCAAGTGCACACCGAAGCTGAAAAAGTCGGTGTCATCACCCTCAATCGCCCCAAACAACTGAACGCGCTGAATGGCGAGCTCATGACCGAGCTGGGGCAAGCCTTGCAGGCCTTCGACGACAACGAAGCGATTGGCTGCATCATCATCACCGGCAACGAAAAAGCCTTTGCTGCTGGCGCCGACATTGGCGCCATGGCCACCTACTCGTTCTCGCATGTTTACAAAACCGACTACATCACCAAAAACTGGGAAACCATTCGCAGCATTCGCAAACCCGTGATTGCCGCCGTGAGCGGCTTTGCCCTGGGTGGGGGCTGCGAGCTGGCCATGATGTGCGACTTCATCATCGCCGCCGACAACGCCCGCTTTGGTCAGCCCGAAATCAAACTGGGCATCATTCCTGGCGCTGGTGGCACCCAGCGCCTACCGCGTGCTGTGGGCAAATCCAAAGCCATGGATCTGGCCCTCACCGGCCGCATGATGGACGCCCAAGAAGCCGAGCGCGCAGGCTTGGTGAGCCGGGTGGTGCCGCTGGACCAACTCATGACCGAAACCCTGGGCGCGGCCCTGATGATCAGCGGTTACTCGCAATTGGCCGTGATGGCCGCCAAAGAATCGGTGAACCGGGCGTTTGAAAGTGGCTTGGCCGATGGCGTGATGTTCGAGCGTCGCCTCTTCCACGCGCTGTTTGCCACCCAAGATCAAAAAGAAGGCATGGACGCCTTCGTGAACAAGCGTGCCCCGGAGTTCCGCCACGAGTGAGGGGTTACAAACTCTGGCATAATTCGGCCCCACGGCGCTTTAGCTCAGTCGGTTAGAGCGATGGAATCATAATCCACAGGTCCGCGGTTCGAATCCGTGAAGCGCCACCAAACAAAAAGCCCCTTGTGCAAACAAGGGGCTTTTTTCATGGGCGTATCGCCAAGGCTTATTTAATCAGGGCTGAATCCAGCTTGCCTTGTTCTTTCAGTGCCGACACCCAGGTGGGTGATTTGCCACGGCCCGTCCAGGTTTGGCTGGCGTCGGCGGGATTGCGATATTTGGGCGCCACTTTCACACCCGCACGGGTGGATTTATTAGCGGGCGATGCAGCCACGCGTTTGGTGGATTTGCGACCCTGACCACCCAAAGCAGCCACCAAGCCGGCAGCGTCCATGCCAGCGTCTTTGGCGATTTTCAAAATGCGATCGAGGGCACGCTTTTGTGCGCCAGCTTGCTTGGCGGCCTCTTTTTTCTTGAGCGCAGCCAATTGACGCTCGAGCTTTTGAATTTGATTGACGGGAGTTCGTGCCATGACTATTTCCTTTTGAATAATGAATTAAATTACAACGTCGTCACTATAACAAAAACGGATTACGCATGCCCATTGGCACACATAATCCCTGGTTAATGGCTTGTAAATGATGTGATTATTGAAAAGATAATCAAAGCCAGCTTTTGATTTTCTCGGCGATTTTCTCGGTGGAAATGCCATAGCGGTCGTGCAAGGTGGGCAAGGCCCCCGCATCCAAAAACGCATCCGGCAAGCCCATGAGGTGAAAGGCGCTGGGCCGCACATTGGAGGTCATCAGCAAGCTGGCCACAGCCTCGCCCAGCCCACCCACCACCGAATGGTTTTCGGCCACCGCCACCAAGCGGCCCGGCACCGAGGCGGCCTTGAGCAAGGTTTCGGTATCCAGCGGCTTGATGGTGGGCACGTGCAACACGGCCACGTCCACTTGGTCTTTGTGCAGCGCTTGGGCGGCCTCGAGGGCGCGCATGGTCAGCAAGCCACTGCTGATGATCAGCACGTCTTTGCCTTCGCGCAGCATCTTGGCTTTGCCCAATTCAAACTGGTAGTTGTATTCATCGAGCACCAAGGGCACATTGCCGCGCAACAAGCGCATGTAAACCGGGCCCTGGTGTTCGGCAATTTGCGGCACAGCCTGTTCGATGTCGAGGGCATCGCAGGGGTCGATGACCGTCATGCCCGGAATGGCGCGCATCATCGCCAAATCTTCCGTGGCCTGATGGCTGGGGCCATAGCCCGTGGTGAGGCCAGGCAAGGCGCAGCAGATTTTCACGTTCAGGTTTTCTTCGGCAATCACCTGGTGCACAAAATCGTACGCGCGACGCGTGCCAAATACCGCATAGGTGGTGGCAAATGGAATTAAGCCGGTTTTGGCCATGCCACCTGCAGCGCCCATGAGCAATTGCTCGGCCATGCCCATTTGAAAAAATCGCTCGGGATAGGCCTGAGCAAACAAATGCAAATCGGTGTATTTGGCCAAATCGGCCGTCATGCCCACGATATTGGGTCGGCTTTGGGCATATTCCACCAAAGTCTTGCCAAACGGGGCGGCTTTCACGCGCTGGCCCTCTGCCGCAATGGAGGCAATCATGGCCGAAGTGGTCAGGCGGGGTTTTTCAGTTTTCGTGTTCATGTGGATTTCCCCGTTCAAGGCTTTTGGGCATCGAGCACATCGAGGGCCATTTGCCACTCGTGTGCATCAACTCGAATGAAATGGTTTTTGTCGCGTGCTTCCAAAAAGGGCACGCCTTTGCCCATGAGGGTGTCGCACAAAATCACGCGGGGTTGGGTGGCTTTCAAATGCCGGGCCGTTTCGAAGGCGCGATACACCGCGGGTAAATCGTTGCCATCGACGCGTTGCACATGCCAACCAAACGCGGCCCATTTGTCGGCCAGGGGCTCGAAATTGAGCATTTGCGTGGACGCGCCATCGGCTTGCATGTTGTTGATGTCCACCAAGCAAATGAGGTTGCCCAATTGGTGGTGCGCGGCCGACATGGCGGCTTCCCAAGTGGAGCCCTCGTCGAGTTCGCCATCGGACATGGAGTTGTAAACAAACGCGGGGCTGCGCTGATGACGCAAGCCCAAGGCCATGCCCACCGCAATGGGCAAACCCTGGCCCAGCGAGCCACCCGAAATTTCCATACCCGGCGTGTAAGTGGCCATGCCGGACATGGGCAAGCGGCTGTCGTCGCTGCCGTAGCTTTCCAATTCAGACTCGGGAATGATGCCCGCCTCGATCAGGGCGGCATAAAAAGCAATGGCGTAATGACCATGCGACAACAAAAACCGATCGCGATCGGCCCAGTCGGGGTCGTTGGGCTTGAACTGCAAGGCATGGCCATAGGCAACGGCCAGCACATCGGCATAGCCCAAGGCCTGCCCCACATAGCCTTGCCCTTGCACTTCGCCCATGCGAACGGCGTAGCGTCGAATGCGCCAGGCGCATTTCGCCAACAGCGCCAGGGTTTGTGTGTCGTCCATCGCTTGGTCTCCTCTTTGGAAGCAACGATGATACAAAATTTGTCTGACAAATTTTCGATCCGCACCCAAGGGGACATGCCCAAGGCCCGTGGGCCCAGCGAACCGTTAAATTCGAGGCTTGGATCGACTTCACCCCTGCATGACCTCGCCCGCGAAGAAAACTCACCCTACCCCCACCGGTGCCGACCCGATGAACCCCGTGCTGTGGGCCTTGATGTTGGGCAACATGGTCATTGGCACCGGCGTGATGGTGGTGCCGGGCACCTTGCCCGACATCGCCAACTCGTTGGAGGTGTCGATTGCCGCAGCGGGACAACTCATTTCCACCTCGGGCTTGCTCATGTGCATTGGCGCGCCCGCACTCGCCATGGCCCTGGGCAAATGGGACCGCCGCTGGATGCTGACCCTGGTGATGCTTTGGTATGGCCTCTCGCATTGGCTGTGCATGGCCGCAACCACTTACCCGCAATTGCTGGTCTTGCGCTTGCTGGCCATGATTGGTCCAGCCCTGTTCACCCCACAAGCCGCAGCGGCTGTGAGCCAGCTGGTGCCCCTGGCCCAACGCGCCAAGGCCATGAGTTTTGTTTTTCTGGGCTGGTCCATTGCCGCCGTTGTTGGGGTGCCATTGAGCGCTTGGCTGGGTGGGCAATTTGGTTGGCGCGTGGCCTTTGGTTTGGTGGGCACGCTGGGCGTGCTGAACGCCATTTGGCTGTGGCGCGTGTTGCCTGGCCCCATCAAGCCACCCCCCATGCCATTGCAAGCCTGGGGCCGTGTGTTTGGCCACCGCGCGCTGATGCAAACCGTGTCCATCACCCTGATTGCCAGCAGCGGGCAATTTGCCTTGTTCGCTTATTTCACCCCTTACCTCACCGAGTTCATGGGCGCCACACCCAAAGACCTGGCGCTGTTTTTTGCATTCAATGGCATTTTGGGTTTTGTGGGCATGTTGGTGCTCACGCGGCGGATCGACCGGTTGGGCCCCGCCGCCATCGTTACCTTTTCATTGGTGGCGTTTTTGATCAGCAGCGTGGCATGGGGCTGGGCCAGCGGTTTGCTGAGCGCCATGCTGGCCATTACCCCTTGGGCCCTGGTGACCTTTGCCATGAACTCGTCCCAACAAGCCCGCCTGGCCCACATTGAGCCCGCTGCGGCCAGCGCATCGATTGCCCTGAACACCTCGGCCATGTACATGGGGCAGGCCGTTGGCGCGGCCATGGGTGGGTGGATGGTGAGCCAGGGGCTGATTCACCAACTGCATTGGCTCACCGCTGCCTTTTTGCTGGTGGCCATGGCGGTGAACCGCTCACTCAGACTTCGCGACCGGGCGTGAACATGACCGACACCTTGCCCTTGTTTCCACTCAGCCGCAGCCTGTTCCCCGACGGGCGCTTGCCGCTGCAAATTTTTGAAGTGCGTTATTTGGACTTGATGCGCAAGTGTCACGCGCAGCAATTGCCATTTGGCGTGGTGGGCCTACAGCAAGGCAAAGAGGTGCAAACCCCCGGCGAATCGCCAACGCTGCACGCCTATGGCTGCGTGGCGCACTTGCGCGAGTTCCAGCCGGTGCAGGCCAATTTTTTCAAAGTGGTGGCGCAAGGCGGGCTGCGATTTCGGTTGGTCGATGTGCAACCGGGGCCGCTGGGCGTGTGGCAAGGCCAAGTGCAATACCTGCCCGCCGACCCCGAGGTGAGCTTGCCCGCCCCCTACCAGCACCTGGCGGATCACCTGGGCCGCTACATCGCCGAGGCGCATCGCCAAGGCGTTGGTGATCAGCTGCCGTTTTATGCGCCCTACGTGTTGGATCAGTGCGGGTGGGTTGCCAATCGGTATGCGCAATCCCTGCCCATCAGTGGCGAGCGGCAAATTGAGTTGCTGCAGGAGCTGGACCCGGTGCGGCGGTTAGGTGTAGTCGCCCTGAATGAAATCCCGGAAGTCGGTGTACCCGGGCGGGTGACCGGCCTCGACGATGGCAACGAAGTCCTGTTCGGTGATCTCCGTACTGCCAACGATGATGTCGCTGATCACGCCGTTAGCATGTCTGCGGTACTGCTCGGCAAGAGGCAAGGCCTCCTGCGCGGTCAGTCTCACCGCTTTGCGCAGCGCATCAGAAACCGCAAAGCCCTCAGCCAGATTTCGGCGGTAGGCCACCGTGCGGCCCAGTGCCTCGCCTATCGTGATCGCCTCAGCGACGCGCTTGACCGTCTGCCTTGCAGCCTTGTCGGTCGTACCAAAGGCCTCGGAGAAGGGTTTGCGTACCTGCTTGGCGCCCAGTTCGCTTACACCCAGACTTTCGCTGATGCGCAAAATGAAGGCGATCAGGTCGGTATAGGTTTCGGCAAACGCGACGGCCTCCGAGATGCGCTTGGTCATCTGCCGATCCAAGTCGTCACTCAGCCCAAAGGCTTCGAAGGAATTCTTGGTGACCCCGCGTTGCGGGAGCTCAGAAATCGGCAGACTTTCGGCCAGGCGCTTGACGCCTCCCTGGCGAATCGCGTCGCTCCAGGCCAGGCTCTCATTGGTGGCTTTTGTCAGCACTCGAGTTAGGTAGTCCGATGCCTGGAAGGACTCCTGCACCTCCTTGCGACTGGCTTTCCCAAGAGCCTCGCCAAAGGACATCGTTTCCACCCAACGAAGTACATAGGCGATCAGGTCTGAGTAGGTTTCCCCAAACCCAATTGCTTCTGATTCGCGCAGGGTCAATTGCTTGGCCAGCTTTTCTGCAAGGGCCAGCCGTTTTGAATCCCACTTTGGTAGTAGGCCGAGCGGCTGGCTGCATCACCGCGCATGAGGTTGGCAAAGTCAAACTCAATCTCTAGCGGATCGTTATCGAGCAGAAGTTCCGCTTCGATCGATGCCTCCCAGCGTTCGGCCCAGGGCGTCATTGTGTGCATCACAAACTCGAGCGACTGCTGCTCGATGTTCGAGAACGTGGCGCGGTCCAGGTCTGCAATCATGTGGGGCGGCACCCGAAATAGCCGAGCGATATCGGTGATCTGGAACTTTCTAAGCTCCAGAAACTGGGCGTCCTTGTTGGTCACGCCCACCTCATGGAACTTCATCCCGTTCTCAAGCACCAGCACCTTGCCGCGGTTGGCACCAGACTGG
>Ga0172373_10002312_pt1 | contig 29453 bp, 16 predicted proteins | sample Lak10m_2_FD_114546 | JGI IMG/M metagenome (GOLD analysis project Ga0172373, IMG submission 114546) | Freshwater microbial communities from Kabuno Bay, South-Kivu, Congo - kab_092012_10m | ecosystem: Environmental > Aquatic > Freshwater > Lake | place: Democratic Republic of the Congo...
ACGCGCTGACCGACATGGCGCGACAGTTGCAGCAGTCTATGAGTGGCGCGGCGGCAAACTCGTAATTGGCGCGGGGGTCAGGCGACAGGCCGAATCAGATCGGGCGTATCGTTGATCGCACGGTTGACTGCTTTGGATACTTCGTAAGTTGAAAAGGCTTCGGTCGGGTAGGGCTGCATTAACCCCTGCAAGATGGGTAGGGGTTCTTCTCTGGGCGAAAGCCACAGATCATAGTCCTGTGGCGACAGGATGACGGGCATGCGTTCGTGAAAGCGGCGCATGAACTCGTTGGCGCTGGTCGTCAGGATGGAGCAGGTGCGCACCTCACTCCCGTCCGCGCTCTGCCAGATGTCCCACAGGCCAGCCATGCCAAACAGTTGCCGGTCTTGCAGGTGGATGAACATCGGGATTTTGTCTTTGCCTTCCTGTCGCCACTCGTAGAAGCCATCGGCGGGGATGATGCAACGGCGGCGGCGAAACGCGGTGCGGAAGGACGGTTTTTCGGCAGCGGTTTCGGAACGGGCGTTAATCATCTTGGCTGCCATCGTCATATCTTTTGACCACGACGGAATAAGCCCCCACTTGAGGTAGCTGAGGCTGCGCGGCGGCTCGTTGGTGATGACTGCGACGGCCTGCGTGGGGGCAATATTGTAACGCGGCACGGTTTCCGATGGGGCGCTGGTCAGGTTGAACGACTGCTGGAGCAGTTCCGGGTTGGCAGTGAGTACAAAGCGTCCACACATCGGCGAATCCCTCCGCTTATTTCTTCTTTTTGGGACGACCCATTTCCGAAATCTGACGCGCCAGCCCTAGCAACGTGAGCGACAGGCCGATCCATTCGGCGGTGGTGATCTGCGCCGTTCTGCCGTTCTGGTGCAGTTCTTCTTTGGCGGAACGCGAGTACAAATAGGCCGCGATCAGGCCAAAAAGAAGTCCGGCAGTGCCGCCGATGGTCAGGGTGCGGGAACGGGTGGGTGGCGTAACCGGGGTAATAGGTGCGGTCATTTCGGGTCATCCTTCTTGGCGGTGGAATCGGTTGGTGTTTGGTTTTGAGATGGGTTGAGCAGGCGGAACCATTCGTTCAAGAACGCGAATCGTGCGCCTAATTCCAGTGCGCGGCGGCTGATTTTGCCACCATATTCGGCAGTGCGTTCAGCCATCCGGTCTGACCAGTCATGTGCGCTGTACAGCGGACGTGCCGCGATGCTATGCAGGCGGTTCATGCCCGCGACGGCGGCAAACAGTAGCACACACATCGCGAACAGACAGATGACGGACGGACATAGGATGAGGATGGAAACCATCCAGTCCGCGATAATCGAGATTTGAGCGCGACCCGGCAATGCCAGCACAATCCCCGTGCCAACCGCGATGAGCAGGCCGATGAGCAGCATGGGCAACACAATCCACAGGCGGGTATCGCGCTGGTGCTGCTGGCGGGAATTGAGAGGTGCGGGCGCTGTCATGCCATCATCCTTGCGACTGTTACAGCATAGATTTTACAGCAATCGGCTACAGGGCGAAAGGCATATGGTACAATTTGCGCCATGAATTCCAATACACCTATTAAACAACGTCTGTATATCACGTTCGGCAAGTTCGATTCGTTGATCTATATCAGCAATCTCGATGTGGCGAAGCTCTGGGAACGGGCGCTGCGCCGCGCCAGTATCCCGATTCTGTACTCCGAAGGATTTAACCCCCGCCCCCGTATTGCGCTGGCGACGGCGCTCCCGTTGGGCATATCCAGCGAGTGTGAAATCCTCGATGTGTCGTTGCGAGAGCCGATTCCGCTGGAGGGATTGACGGAACGCATTAGCGCCGCCAGTCCACCCGGCCTGCGCGTGTATGGTATCACGGAAGTGCCAGTCCGCAGCCCTGCGCTGACCGCCCGCGCCCGCAGCGCCGAATACCGCATCACTTTCGACGATCCGCTAGACCTCGATCCGTTGCGGAGCGCCATCACGGAACTGTGGAAGGCGGATGAACGCGCCCTTGCCCGTGACCGCAAAGGCAAGTCCAAAACGGTGAACATTCGACCTCTCATTTATCAGTTGGAACTGGATGAGGGCGGGGCGCTGCTGGCGCATCTGGCGATTGGCGAGACGGGCAACCTGCGCCCTGAAGAACTGCTGGCGGAACTGGGATTTGGTGAACAGGTGGTGACGGTTCACCGCGTGCGCCTGCATATTGACCCCTGAGAAGCCGGATACGCACAGTATTCAGACAATTAGCCGTAACCTCTGGTTGGGTAAAACGGTAATTCGGGTAGAGTTGTCATATCTCAGCATTCAGTCATTCAATGCTGTTCAGAGTGCAGTCCCCGGAGGACGTTATGAATTCCAACCGTGTACGCTTTTTGATGAATATCATCACGGTGCTGACGATTGTTTCGATGCTGTTCACGCAGGTGGTTCCCGGCGGCGTGCTGCCAGCATCCGCACAGGACGAAACAACCCCCTCCGCCGAACCAACCGAACCCGTTGCGACGGACGTGCCTCCGGTGGAGTCGCCCACGCTCGAAACCCCTGTGGAACAGCCAACGGTTGTGAGTACCGACGCGCCGACGGACGTTGTGCCGACGGAAGCCCCGACGGACGTTGTGCCGACGGAAGCCCCGACCGACATCCTGCCGACGGAAACCCCTGTTGCCACCGAAATTCCGGTGGTGACGGCGTTTAGTGACGATTTTCAGGACGGCGTGCTGGATGGTTGGTTCGTCACACCGGGCTGGCAGGTGGGCGTGGAAGGCGAGAATATCTTCCTGACCACTTCGGGCGCGGGTGAAGTGGCTGCTGTGGAGAACCTGAGTTTGTCCGATCTGGCGCTGGCGGTTCGCGCCCGAATCGCGGACGGTGGTCAGGCGGTGGTGCGCTTCCGCGTGGGTGCGGAAGACTATGCGGTTACGCTGGATGCCGCCGGCAACGTGGTGTTGCTGCGGGCTGGTGTGCTGGTGGGGCAGGGCGTGGTGATGCCTCCGGTTGATCCCGCGTCGGCTCCTGTGTGGCACACGCTGAATATTCAGGCCGTTGGTGGTTCGCTGTCGGTGTCTGTGGACGGCGTGACGCAGATTGTATTCGAGGACGCGCTGCCTATTTTTGCGGGCGGTATCCGGTTTGAATCGGGTGCGACAAGCGTGGCAGCGGTGACATTCGACCAGATTATGATTAGCCAACCTGATCCGAATCAGGCGGTGGAAACGCCGGTAGTGGTGGTGACGGAAGCCCCTGTTGAAACAGCGACGGTTGAAGTAACCGACGTGCTGACGGCAGAACCGACGCTGGATGTGACCGAAGAAAGCACGCCAGCGCCGACGCTTGCCCCTGAAGGAACGCTGCTCCTGAACACGGATTTCGAGAGCGAATGGGCTGATTGGACGGGCAGCGAGGGCGCGAGTGTGGTGGCTGAAACCGAAGCTAACCACGCGCTCCTGATGGCTCCCGGCAGCAGCTTACTGCCTACGGCGGCGCTGACTGTGGCGGATTTCCGCTTTGAAGCACGGGTCAATATTTTGAGCGAGGCCGGCGAAGGTGCGCCGACGGGCTTCACCACCGCCTTCCGCAGTCAGGATGGGCGCGGCTATGTCCTGTCGGTGGAGGCTGGACAGAGCGCGTTGTACCGGAATGATGGCACCGGGGCGGTTCTGCTGGCCAGCAGCGCAACCCCGCATAACCTGCTTGAATGGCTGACGGTTGAACTGACGGCGCGGGGTGGACAAATCAGCCTGAGCGTGAATGGCCTGCCCGAATTGACTGTGGATGACGCCGAACCCCTTCTGAGTGGACAGTTCGCGCTGGTCGCCAATGCCGGTTCGTCGGTCATGCTGGATGACTTGCGCCTGACCGATCTGGGCGTGGTGCAGCCTGCTATGCTCCCCACCCCGGCGGTGTTTGCGTTTAGCGACAGCGAGAAGGCCAAGCTGCCCGAATCGCTGGTTAGCGTGTTGGAAATGGTGCTGAATGGCGACGAGGCCGGTGCGCTGGCAGCGGCGAAGGCCAATTTCCTACCGCTGGACGAGGCCGGCCGGCTGATGGTGGATATTTACGCGGCAGACGGTTTGACTGGCGCGGATGTGGCTCCGATTATCGAAGCGGTGGGCGGTGCGGCGGATTTCGTCACCTCGGTGATGGTGGAAGCGCGGTTGCCGCTGGGGAGCTTTGTCGCACTGGTGAACGCGCCGCAGATTAAGGCGATTGCGCTGGTGAGTCTGGCGGTTTCGACCAGCCCGCAGGCGGATTTAAACGCTGCGCCAGCCGGGACAGCCATCAGTGAAGGGTTTGATCTGTCTTCCGCGAATGACTGGCATCTGGCTGGCGTGCGCGGTAGCGGTTCTCGCGTGGCGATTATTGATACCGGCTTCGCAGGAGCCAGTGGTCTGACGACAGAACTCTCGTGTGTGGCGAATCGTTCATCGGTCTACAATGCTGCTATTTCGGGCACCGAAACCAGTCATGGTTCGCGGGTGGCGGAAGTGGTGTGCGATCTGGCGCCGAGTGCTACGGTGTCGTTGTACCGTGCCTATACCGCGACTCAGTTGTCGGCGGCGGTGACGCTGGCTGCAAGTACGGCAGCTGCACATAACAACAGCATCATCCTGATTACGATGGACTTGGGCGTGATTGGCGGCCCCGGTGATGGCACCGATGGGTCGCTGCCTGCTGTGACCGACAGCGTGTACGATGCCATTCAGACGGCGCGTACCAGCGGGCGCTTGGTGATCGTCAGCGCCGGTAACAATACCGGACGCTTCCAGAGCTTCACCTATACGGATGGCGGCGCAACCACACTGACGATTTCCGGCGCGAGTGCTGGCGATCTGGTCAATATCGCGTGGAATGACTGGGACAGCAACCAGAATGGTAGCTCCGTGCGCGAGGATTTGACCACCGCAGTAGGCGTAGCGACAACGGGCGGCGCTGCACGGACGGCTGTAACGTCCCCTACCCGTCAGTATAAGCTGAGTGCGGCCTGTGATCCGTGTACTCTCACCATTTCGGATATAACGGGTGTAGGTGTCGGCACGCCGTCTTCATCGGTCTATGTGCAGGTGCAGTTGACGGGTAACGGTAGTCTGGATGCGCCAGCGGGTACAGGCTTCAGCAACGCGCAGTCTAGCAGCAGCATTGGGCGTCCGTCAGATTCGCCGTATGCGCTGACGGTGGGCGCGGTGTGCGCGTACCAGAATGCGTCCCCGTACTACCCGCTGCTGAGCAGCAGTTCACGCGGCCCCATCTTTACGGCGGGTGGTGGTGTTCCCAACGATTCACCTACCCAGTTGACGCTGCTTTCGCCTGCGCCTAGCGCACCGTTTAACCCGTTGAAACCTGATCTGGTTGGACTGTCGGATGTGACGACTTCGGCGGAGACTGGCGGTTGCGGGTCGGGCTTTAGCGGCACGAGCGCGGCAGCGGCGCATGTGGCGGGTATGGCGGCGCTGATCCGGTCGAACGCCAATGCCAATATCGCGGCGACCACGGCAGATACCATCACGGAATATCTGCGGGCGCACACGATTGATCTGTATAACGATGGCCTCGCCACCGAGCCGAACGGGTTCGACAATGCGTTTGGCGCAGGGCTGGCGGTACTGGGCAACCCGGCACCGAGCAGTCCGGTGAAAGTGAGCAGTCTGGCCGGCTTGGCGGATGCGACCTGCGCGACAGGAACCACCCGTTATGTGAACCCGAACAACTTTGCTGGATCGTTTACGATCAGTCGGGGTATCAAATCTAACCCGTATGTGCATATGGCGGAGGCGCTGGCAGAGGCATCTGCCAATGACTGCGTGGTGGTCGCTCCCGGCGATTATGTCACGGGGCTGGTGATTGATAATACGCAGGTGGCGAGCGGGGTGAAACTGCAAGCCTATTCGCAGTATGGGGCGCAGCAGGCCAGCACATTCTGGGTGAACAATACGCTCATCGGTGGCCCCGGTGTGGCCATTGGTACGACGAATGATCCTGCGCCGACGAATTTCTCGTTGCAGGGGTTTAAGTTTGTGAGCGCCAAACCGCTTGGGCAGGTTTCGGGTTCGCCCCCGACAACCCCCGTTTACTCCCCTGAAGGGCTGCAAGTGGCACAGGCTACCGGCGTGACCATTAGCAACGTCACCTTTTCCGGGTTCACCCTGAATCAACGCCCGATGAGCATTTCCAACGGCAGTTTGGGTGTAACAGTATCCGACAGTGTGTTTAGCGGCAACGACGCGCAGGGCGGCGCGGCGCTGCTTATCCAGAATTCGGGTACTGCCGTTTCGCCGATTACGCTTCAATACGTGACGTTTAGCGGCAATTTGAGTACCCGCAATAGCGGCGGCAGCCTAGACGCTGCTACGGTGACAATCGAAGAGAGCGTGGTCAACATCTATAACAGCCGATTCAGCGGCAATAACACTGCGACGATCATTCGGGTGAGCAACGATGCGGGTTTAAGCGGCAGCCCGCTGGTGGGAACGAAGCCGGTTCAGATTATCGGCAATTTGTTCTCCGGGAATGGAAATACCGGGCCAATCGTTTATCTGGACGAAAACCGGCAGTTCCGCTTTATCAACAACACGGTTGTGGGCAACCGTGCAATGAACAACCTCGCGTATGGTGGTATTGTGACCCGCGAAAACGGGACGGCGGGCAGTCTTGGCTCGGCGCGTAATGGCTTCTGGGACATTTTCAACAACTTGTTCTTCGACAACACGGCTTCGAGCGTTGCTGACGATAAGGCATTTGACTCCAGTTGCCCCGCCCTGTCGGATCAGCTTGATGACAGCGGGATGCGCTATAACTGGATTTACGGCAGCGGCGCGACGACGGGCGATTGCAGCTTTTCCGCCAGTAATGCAGCCTATAATAACTCCGTTGGGCTGCCCGTTATTCTGCCGCCGACAGACCCTGCTTCGGATTTCATCGGCGCGACTATCTCGCCGAATGACCCGTACCAGTTGAAGGGCATTAGTTCTGGCGTGAACGCGGGCAGCTCGGCGCTGCTTCCGGTTGGAACGATTACGCTGGATTTGCTCAAGAAGCCGCGTGTGGATGGCGCGGCGATTGATATTGGCGCGTATGAATTCAAGCAGGTGACAGCCAGCAACTTGAATCCGGCGCCCGTGGTTGAAGACGCGGTAGCGGTGTCGCCTGATCCGGCGGCATTCCCGGCGCCGATTCGCTTCTATATGGATGATGGTGCGCTGGGCGGTTTCCCGCCGTATTCGTTCACCATTACTCAGCTTCCGCCCAACTATAGCCCCGATCCTGCCAATGCCTGCGGCGGCCTGCCGCTAAAGCTGGTGTTTGATGCCGCATTGAATAAGACGGTCGGCACTTACTGTCCGCCGCCGGATTTCTATACCGGTGTGCCGGGCAGTGCCAACGCGATCTTTAAGTTCGTTGTTTCGGATAGCACCGGGAATACCAGTGATTCGGAAGGGACGGGGAGTATCACGATCAGTGCGGTGGCGGATACGGCGCTGGCGATCCCGATGACTTCGAGCGTGGTTGTGCAGGCGCACACCGGTTCCGGCACGCAGGCGGTGACGTTCCGTGTGCGTCCGTATGCTCGCCTTGACAACTTCCGCCTCGTGCGCCCCGCCAGCCAGTCTGACTTCCCGTATGATTATCTGGGCTGCTCGATTGTGGATAGCACGCCCGGCTTGTTCAGCGGCGATGTGTGTGCGGCGATCAACGGCGCGGCGACAGATGGGCTGGTGACGCTGCAACTCAATGCGAACGTGGTCGGCGCGCTGCACCTGACCTATAACGCGCAGGATGCCAACGCGAACACCAGCACAGGCAACTCGCTGGAAATCCGCGTGGTGGGGAACCTGCCTAGCAGCGGCTTGCATGACGATACCAGTTTCGCTTTTGACTATCGTGGCGCGACCGTTGGGACACCCGGCATGTGGTCGCCAGTGTACAGTGAACCGAGCATCAATAATACGCTGCACACCTCGATCACGGTAGGCGATACCGCCGAGTTCCTGATGAAGGCCGAAGCGTTCGCACTGTATATGCAGGGCGTGGCGACGGGCGGCTTCTACGAACTGTATATCACCAACGATCCGAACGCAGCCAACCCGACACTGGGCGGTGGTGGCACCGGACGCTTGGATTGGAATGGTAAGAATCTGGCGACCGTGACGATTGGCACCGATGTGGTGACTTGCCGGACGAACGCCAAGACGGGTTTGAGTACCTCACTGCTGGTGGACAACCGCTATCTGATTGCGAACACGTTGGCTGCGCCGTATGTCGTGAGCTGTACCGGACTCGACCCGGACGAAGGCACGTATGTGCGCGTGATCCAGCGGCAGGCGGCGAAACCGGTATCCATTGACGCGATCGGTATCCTTGATGACAGCCCGTTGCTGGTGGGAACGCATGAAGTGACCGAAACCCAGATGCTGCCCATTTTCAGCGGATGGACGACTCTCACCGACCTGAAGGCGGGCGGGCAGGTGGCTGTGGTGCAGACCAGCGCCAACGCACCGGACGTTTATTTCACCTTCAAGGGAACGGGCGTGGCGATTGGCACGACGCTGGAACGCAACGCGCTAGGCGTGGGCGCGGTGTATGACATCTGCGTAGCACCTCTCAGTAACCCGCTACTGCGTATGTGCCAGAACTTCAACAACGCGGACGGCGCGGTGGCCGCCGCTACCTACGGCGTGTTCCGCCCCTTCTTCGGCTTTGACCCGACGCAGACCTATATCGTGACGATTGATCTCAAGAGTCTGCCTACTGCGGGCCGCCTGTTGATCGACTCCATCGTGGTGTTCGATCAGTCGCCTTCGACCACGCTACCCTTCGGCACAACCGAGGACGATCAGATCGGCGCAATGGTGTTTGCCAACGGCGCACAGGATAGTTGGGCGCTGGATACCGCGAACCTGAAGGCTTCCAACAAGACGCTCACTAGCGCGGTATCGCTTAACAAAGCTGGCCCGTTCTTCAGCTTCCGCATCCCGGATACGGCAGATACGGTGCTGTGGTACTTCCCGGTGGCGACCACCAATTCGCGCAAAGTGCTAGTCTGCGTGGATCGCGCACAGGGCGATGTGGCCGGCGCACAGTCCACCCACTGCAAGCTGTATGACACGGTGGTGAGCAATCCGGTAGTGATCCGCGAGACGGACTACGATTACAACGGCAGCACTGCTGGTACAGGCTGGGGCAGCGCGTGGAACAGCAGCCACACGGTTGAGGTGTTCAGCCTGCTGAACAGCCCGCTGAGTGTGGACAAGATTCAGGTGCTAAACAGCGGCGGTGCGCTGGTGGCAGGCGTGTATGACGACATCGTGCCGAACGTGCGCACCTTCATTCATGACCTCGTTTCGAGCAGCGATGTGTATACGCTGCAAACACTGGGGACGATCAATAATTTCACAGCCCCGAAAGACGCGCTGGCTTACGGCGGAACGCTCAAGACCCTGAGCATTGATAACGCGAGTCAGGCGGGCGTGGATACGCAAAACGTGAAGGAAGGCATCCTGTTTCAGTTCTATGGCACAGGGTTCACTACCAACTTCCTGTTCAATCTGCGCGCCGATGCGGTGAAGATTTGCTGGTTGAGGCATAATGGCACGCCGCCTTCGCCGGATAGTACGCTGGTGGGGACGGTGCTGAGCGCAAACTGTCAGGTGTACGACAACCAGAGTGCCATCGCCCGCTACAACGCGGGGCGTACTATCGCTGGTTTGCCGCTGGACAACTATACGGTGGTGGTGCAGATGCTTGCAGATCAGGGCGAACTGGAGGCGCATCTCGCAACCGCCATCCCGATCACGATGGCGATTGACAGCATCCAGATTTTCAACGACTCGCTGCCTGCAAACCCGCTGAGTCCCGGCACGCGCTATGAGCCGCAGTTCTCCGCGAACACCAGCGGTCAGTTCGTGTATCTGCGGTCAGGCTGGAGCAGTGTGACCAGCACACTTGCCAATGCGTATTCGGGCAAGAACTACGATACGGTTGCATCGGTAGGCGCGACACTCCTGTTCCGTACTACCAGTGCCAACCGGGTGACGATCGGGCGTGATGTGCGTGCTGCCTTCGCGCCGATGCAGGTTTGCGTGATCCGCGAGTCGGACAGCGCACGCCAGTGTACGATTGTGACCAACATCGGCGGTGCCGGTATCTCGCAGCCCATCAGCTTCCCGCTGCTGGACTCGACCCCGCACGTGGTCACGATCACCTTAACAGATGTAGGGACGTTCAACCTCGACTGGATCGAAGTTTCCAGTCGGCCTGCTTCGCCGCCAGCCTCGGTGCTGGGCGCGGGAACGTATGACGAGAATCAGCCGGCGCTGGTGTACAGCAATACCAGCGATAGCACGCGCCCGATTCGCTCTCAGTGGAGCGATATCACCAGCGCCAGCTATGCAGGCGGCGGGGCGATGCTCTCTACGCTGTCCGGCGCAAGCGTGACCTTCACTTTCCGGGGGACGGGCTTCGGCCTTATCACCCAGTTCGATACCCTGAGCAGCATTCTGGATGTGGATATTGATGGGACGACTAACGATTACCTGAATCAGGTGTTCACCAACACCCATACGCTCGCGGTGTATGGTTCGGCGCAGGTCATCAGCGGATTGCCGCTGGATACCTACACAGTCACCATCACCGAGAATGACCCGTCCAAGAACAAGTTCGTGATTGATGGGCTGGAGGTGTATGGGGACTATGACGCGGCGCGGGCGATGCCTGCCGGTCTGTATGACAGCGCGGCGGTCAACGGGGCGGGTAATGCCTATCTGGTGACGGCACCGCTGTCGAACACGACATGGACTTCGCGCAGCACGCTAGGCTACTTCGATCTGACTAATCTGTACTCGATCAAGTACGGCGCGACGGTCACGTTCCGCGTGAACAGCGCCGGACTGGTGACACTGTTCCACAAGGGGACGACCAGCACGCGGTTGCAGGTGTGTGCGCGGCCTGCGAGTGGCGGCACGCGGGTGTGCGGCGAAACCACAACGGCGGTGGCGCGTGGCAATACCACGATTTCGCTGGTGAGCGACATCACGGCGGATATTTCGCTGGCAACGGGGACAGCCACACCGGGCGATTACATCATCAGCATCACCAGCCTCAACCATGCGAAGGTCTTTGGGGTGGATGCGGTGGGCGTGTATAACACCACCACCAAGACGGTACTGGGTGCGGGTATGTATCCCGAAAATCACCCGCTGCTGAACCTGCCCGCTACAGATAACGCTTTCAAGAATACGTGGGTGGCGACTTCGGTGGTGGAAGCGATTGCGACGGATGGTTTCGTCAAGAGTACGGGCTTGAACGCGGTGGGCAGCAACCTCACGTTTAGCTTCAGCGGGACGGGCTTTAGCATCATCCTCGCCGAGAACACGCTGTCCTCGCAGAGCTATACCTTGTGCGTGGATGCGGCAGGCGGCAGTACGTGCGACATCGTGAACAACGGGGCCGCGACCACACCGTTGACGTTGACTCCGGTGGGCGTGACCGCGGCGCGTCGTCCGGTGGCGCTGACCTATCTGGGACTCACGAGTGGAACGTATACCGTTACGCTCACCCAGAACGATGCTACCAAGCCGCTACTGGTAGACCGTGTGGACATCCTCGGCGCACTGTCGGGCAGTCAGCAGATTGACGACAGCGTGACGAATGTGGTCGAAAACACCGATAAGCGGCTGATTTACTTCCCGTATTTCAGCGCGACATTGAGTACGCTGGTTGGCACATCTGGTGGCAGTCAGCACCTTTCCGGTATGCAGGGCGCGGGTGCGTACTTTGAACTGAACAGCTTCACCGGAAGCGGCTTTGAGTACATCCGGCAGACGTTAGGGACATACGGCCCGGTGCTGGTGTGTACGGGCGAAGTGGGGACGCATTCGGGGCAGGCCGCAGTCTGTACGACCAATGTGACTTCTCCGGTCACTAACCCGATTCTCAACTCGGTTGCGCCGGTAGGTTTGGCGCGTTCGCAGGCGGTGGCGATTGGGGGAACCAGTGGACAGACGCGCTGGGTATTCCTGCGCAAGACCAACGGTAGCCTTTCGACGGTGGATGCGATTCGTCCCACGTTTGATCCGGCGACAGCCAATCGCGCGCTGATAGTGGGAACCTATGAGGAAACCACCGCCGCGATTCGCTACTTCAGCGAAGCCACTGGGACGTATACGGTGGCGGCGGTGGGTGATGATGCCAACTTTACCAATCTGGTCAGCACGACTGCATCGGGCGGGGCGGTGAAAATCCTGAGCGCGGATTTGCCGACAGTGGGCGATGGCCTGAACGAAGGTCTGGCCTTCCAGTTCAACGGCACGGGTTTCGGCGTGCGCTTCACGCTGGATAAGAATGCCGATGCGGTCAAGATTTGCTGGCAGAGTGGGCTGGCTGATCTGGATACTGCCGGGGCGATCAACACCATCCTGACGACGGGCGCCTGCCAGACCTTCGACAATCAGAGTGTGCTGGCGCGGATGCAGGCGGGGCGCGTGGTGCGCGGGCTGGTTGCTGGCGAATACACCGTCGTGGTGCAAATGCTGGCGGACAACGGCTTACCGGCTGTTCATGCGGCGCTGGCACTGCCTATCAAGATGCAGTTCGACGGCATACAGGTGTTCAACGAAACGCTGCCGACGAACATTCTGGGCGATAGCGCCAGTGAGTTCGGTGTGCGCCATGAAACCAGCTATGCGAATGCCAGCACCGACCAGAAGTTCTTGTACAGCGGGACGTGGAGCAGCCTGAGTGTGCTGCTTGCCAAACTGCATTCGGCGCAGAATGCGGACACAACCACGATGCTCGGCGCGAGTGTGGCCTTCCAGACGCAGGGCGCGAACGCGCTGCTGCTGTACCGCCAGACCGGAGCCGGTTTCGCGCCGGTGCAAGTGTGCGCACGGATTGCGCCGTTCACCGACACGGATGCCGATCAATACTGCACGACGATTACGAACACCTTGCCGATTGGCTATCAGACGGCGGCAAAGGTGTATCTGAACGACCCGAACGGGGCTAACGCAAACGATACCAGCCTGCATGTCGTGACCATCACCACGCTGGATGCGGGGATATTCAATCTGGACGCGGTGGAAATCGTGGATGCTTCCACCAGCGCGGCGCTGAAACCCGGTCTGTACGAAGACCTGTATCCGGCGCTGACCTACACGAATGGTACGGTGACTGTGCCGGAAACGGCATGGGCATCCATGCTCATCGTCGGAACGACGGCGGGGCGTGTGCAGCAGTCCAGCGATAACGAGGCCGCGTTGCAGTTCAAGATCACGCAGGCGACGGGCTTCGAGGTGGGCATCCTGTCAGATCGCTACGGCGGCGAGGTGGAAGTGTGCTACGACAACACCAATGCGGTTTGGGGCGACGGTACAGACCGTTGCGCGACCTACCAGCATGAGGTGGCGCTTGCGAACATCCTGACCACTCGCAGCGTCAGCGGCCTGAGCAGCGCGAGTGACTACTATGTGCGCGTGCGTAATGTGGAGGATGGAAATTCGGTGCTGTCGGGGTTGCCGCGTGTTGTGACCTACACCCCGGCGCGGTTGCGCGTGGACTATGTGCAGGTGTTCGGTACGGCGCTGCCGCCGGTGGCTCCGGTTGGCCTGTATGACGACACGTCGACAACGGGCGGCGTGCCGTACCTGCAACTGCTTCCGGCCATCCGCTGGAACACGGTCACAGGAATTGCCGCGAAACTCTACACCAATTCGACCTACAGCACGGTGGTGGATAGCGCCAAGCGTACCTCGATAACGATGGCGGGTGTGTCGGCGCTGCTGCGCGTGACCGTCCCCATCGGTGCGGGCGCGGCGGGGGCGAGTACGGTAGTGCTGTACACGCCGATTTCGCTGACGGCTTCGACGCAGTTGTTGATCTGTGCTAATGCTGTGGATGACAATCCTGCCGCGCCGTCCGGGAACTGCTTCGTCTATACCGGACTGCGTACCTCCAGCCAGATCGTGCTGAACGAGAGCAACCTGAGCGCACTGGGTACGGATGGCGCGACGGTGGCGATTAGCTTCCGCACGCTCACGCCGGGCGGGTTCACGATTGACGGCTATCAGGTGGTGGACGGCACAACGCTCACCCCCGGTGTGTATGACGACTTCTTCTTCGGGCCGACCAGCCTGATTAAGACCGGCTTGAGTGGCGCGGGCACGACGGGTAGTTGGACGCTCAATACGGTGCTGCTGAATTCGTATCGGGGCAAGGTGGCGGTGGCTGCCAGCACTGGCGTGGCTACCAACGATGACCCGACACTCACCTTCAGCTTCACGGGGACGGGCTTCACCATCCTCACGCAGAATGATGTGAGTGGTATGGACTTCCGCCTGTGCTACGTGCTTTCGGCGAATTTCACTAACAACATGGATGACGCGGGGACGACAGGTGAAACCTGTACCACCCTGACGACGGACACAACGGCGGTGGACTGGACGAAACGTATGGGCACGCAACCGTTGCTGCTGCTGGCGCCGCAGTACGGGTTTACCGTTCCGGGCTTGCCGGAAGACACCTACACGGTTGAACTCCGTGTGAACGACACGGTGGTGTTGACGACGGATCGGTTGCGGGTGGACGCGGTGATTGTTCATGATGTGGCGACCACCACACTGACACCAGGAACGCTATACGATGATCGGCAGGCCGGACTTACCCTCAGCCCCAGTGCGAACTGGACGCTGACGACTTCGCTGCTATCGCCGCCGCGTGGCCCGTGGCAGAAGACGGATACCACGACCAAAGCAGCGGGCGCAATCGCGCAGGTCAACGTGACCGGGAACGCAGTCGTGGTGTATCAATCTACGGGTGCGTTGGGCAGTCGTTATGTGCAGGTGTGTGTGTCCACAACGGGCAAGACGCAACAGTGTGCTGAGTATAGCCAGTACAGCACAACGGCTAAGTTCTTCACACCAGTGGCCTTCTACGGGCTGGGGACGGGCGCGACGCACCTGATCGTGCTGGAAAACCGCGACCCGGGACGCACGTTAAGCATTGACGCGCTGCGCGTTCTGCCGTAGACCTGAAGGAGATGGGCGCAAAGCCCTCTCCTGACCAGTATACAATTACATCGAATGGATATGAGCAGGGGGAACCATCGTTCCCCTTGCTTCATGGTAGAATAGAAAAATTCTATCCTGAGATGTGATGCAGGTAGGTGCAATCCTATGAAATCTGAACTGAAAATCGCTTCCGAAGTAGCTGCCGCCTTGCATGATGGACGGCCTGTGGTTGCGTTGGAGTCCACGCTGATTACACACGGCCTGCCGTATCCGATCAACGTGCAAACGGCGCTGGCGATGGAAAATGCCGTGCGCGAAAGTGGCGCGGTTCCGGCGACTGTGGCGGTACTCGGCGGGCAAATCACCGTCGGGCTAACGGTGGCGGATGTGGAACGCTTGGGTTCGCTGACTAGCGGGCAGGTTCGCAAATGCAGCCGCCGCGATTTTGCGATTGCGGTGGGGCTGAAGGAAGACGCGGCGACGACAGTGGCCGGCACGATGATCGTGGCACAGGCGGCGGGGATTTCGGTGTTTGCAACGGGCGGCATCGGCGGGGTGCATCGCGGTGCGCCGTTCGATGTCTCGGCTGATCTGATCGAACTGGGGCGCACGCCGGTGGCGGTGGTGTGTTCCGGCGCGAAATCCATCCTCGATCTGCCGCTGACGCTGGAAGTGCTGGAAACGCAGGGCGTTCCGGTGATCGGCCTCGGCATTGACACGCTGCCTGCGTTCTATACGCGCAGCAGCGGGCTACCGATTGATGTGCGCGTGAACAGCGCGGCAGAGGTGGCGACGATTATCGCGGCCTCGCAGCGGTTGCAGATGCAGCACGGCATACTGATCGCGGTGCCTGTGCCAGAGGAGGACGAGCTTTCGGCGGACATCGCGGAAGCCGCTATCCAGCAGGCGACAAACGAAGCCGCCGCGCAGGGGATTCATGGCAAGTTGGTCACGCCGTTTGTGCTGGGGCGGGTGGCTGCTATCACCGAAGGCGAAGCGCGGCGGGCGAATATTTCGCTGCTGGTGAATAATGCCCGTACCGGCGGTCAGATTGCGAGCGCACTCGCGGCATTGCCCGTATGAGCGCCGGAGATGCGCCCCGTCTGGTGGGGGTGGGCGGTATTTTTATAGATGATATTGTGCTACCCAGCGGCCAGACGTATATGGCGCAACTGGGTGGCGGTGTGATTCATGCACTGATGGGGATGGTGGTCTGGGGCGAACGCCCCGGATTAGTCGCGCCGATGGGGGAGGGGTTCCCGCCGGAGTCGGCAGAGCGCCTCCAGCGTAGTCTGGATATGCGCGGTGTGTACCACCTGCCCATTCCACAGATTCGCGCATGGCAACTATTCGAGGAGGATGGGTCACGCCGCGAAATGTACCGTGTGCGTGAAACGGCCCCCTTTATACAGGGGCCGCAGCCCACCGACTTGCCAGAATGCTACCAGCAGAGCGATGGGTATTATCTGATACAGGACTTTGAGGGCATAGAACGCTGGTGTTCGACCTTGAAGGGGTTTGTGCTGTGGGAACCCCTTCAGCAAATCATGACCCGCGAGAACCGCGAGAAAATGCGGCAAACCCTCGCCGCTTGTACCCCTGATCTGGTATCCCCGAATCTGATGGAAGCGCAGGCTGTCTACGGGGTTGATGACCCTGATCGGTTGATTGATGCGCTGTTCGAGGATGGCGTGCCGAAGGTGGCGCTGCGCATGGGGGAGGCCGGTTCGCTGCTGGCTGATCGTGAAACTGGCTACCGCGTGCATGTGCCGCCTGTGCCGGTGGAAACCATTGTTGACCAGACAGGCGCAGGCAACACCTACTGCGGGGCGCTTCTGTGGGGGGTGATGAACGGCTATGATTTGCGCCATGCGGGTGCTGCTGGTGCGGTGGCAGCCTCGTTCTGTCTCGAAGGGGTGGGCGTAGTTGATCCCACCCGTGTACTTCCGGCGGAGCGTGATCGCCGCCTGCGGGCGTTGCTCGGTTAGCGGGCTGCGCTGCCGCTTTTGGCGGGTGCGGGCATTTTGCCACTCTGCGTGTGCCGGGTGACGACGTGCAGCGTGAGATCGTCCATCGTGCGGAAGCGCCGCTGACAATACGGGCAGACGGGAATCGGTTCGTCGCCACCGGATACGGGTTGAGGCCGCTGATTGTTTGAAGTCACGGACACCCTCTCATGTTCACAAGAAAATAACGTATTTAAGAATATTGCGATTAGTGTAACTGTATTTTGCAGATTGCACAAATATAATTTTTCTTAACTATCGTACAAATGCAGAATGTAATCTTGCTCAAATGTGGGCGCACCCATGCGATGCAGGATGGGCAGCATTTGTGCGCGATGGTCTGTGCCGTGATTCACCAGATGGAGCAGAATCTCCCCGCGTGTGTTGTGCTTGATGCCGCCGCGATGGGGCATATCGTAAGTGATGACTTCCGCAAGCTGTTCTTCCGTGAGCGCGGGCAAATAGGCCAGCATAGCGGCTTCGACTTGTTCCCATAGCGGACGGACGGCTGCCTGCGTGGTGAGCGCATCTGCCGTCAATGGGGCAGGCAGGGGTGTGCCCTGTAGCCGCGCCAACCAGCGGCTATCCACGCCGATCAGATGCACATAATGGTTGCGCAGCGAACCGATGGAATACGGCACATCTTCCACGAACTGCGCGTCGGTGATGTGGTCTATGCTGTTCCACAGGCGGCGGTGGGCAGCATAGTTGTACTGTACAAATGATAGAATGGTTGAAATATTCATAGCGTGAACTATACCATGAGCTGTCACATCCGTCCACTTATGCACCGATGTGAAATGCCCGAAAATGACAATCGGCAGGACGGAATCCGTTACGGAGTAACCGCCACGCGCCACACTTCAAGCCCCTTGTCGCAACCGATGACCAGCGCGGTGCCGTCCCGACTGATGCGAACCAGATCAGGCTGGCGACCACATGCGCGGCGGTTGCCCAACTCGTAGCGTTGACCGCTGTGCGTATCCCATGCGACTAGCGTTGGCTGACCGCCGCCATCTGCCGTTAGGATGACATCTCCCCCCATCGTGATTTGCATGAACGGGATGTAAACGCCGTTCAGCGGGGCGACGAGATGATTTTCGCCCGTCTCGAAGTCCAGCCAGTACACGCCCTGCGATTCGCCATCGCGCCAACCGAAGTAGCGACCATCCGGCGTGAGCGCCCCCATCCCCGGCAGGGCGGGAAGCTGGGCGCTGGCGTTGACCGTCCCCGTGTCCAGCATCCAGCGTTGAATCCGGTTGTCGCGGGTAATGGTGATGGCGTAGGGGGGATCAATGCGCCCGATGCGTAAAAATGCGTTCGGGTCGCTATCCGGCGCGGCGGCGCGGGTGGCGCTACTCGCCTCTGCGCCGATGGGCAGCATGGCGATATAGGGCGGCGTGAATCCGTCCTGCGGCATCATTTCCAGCCCAATTTGATCGTCGGGTTGCCAGATGCGAACGGGAAAATCTGCCCAACGACAGGTCAGAATGGCGCTATCCCCGTTGATGACGGCGGTATAGGCGCTGCTACCATTGATATAGGCTGCCGCAAAGCCCCGCGTGCCGAATGCGCCATCCACGAATGCCCCCGGCTTGTCGTCTCCCCCCGCACACACCGGACTGATCGGCGGGCTGAACCCGTTGGTCGCATCCCAGAATAGAATCTGGTTGGCGCGATTGATGACCGCGATATGGCTTCCATCCGGCGACAGGGCGAACCAGCCATTTTGCACCTGTCCGTAGTCGGCGGGAATGTCGGCAAATTGGATCGTCATAACGGGGTGGAGTGAGGGGATATTGGGGGCACTGATGACCGCAGGGGCGCTATCCTGTGCCAATGCGCTGGGTTGAAACGGAAGCAGAAACAGCGTGACAATCAGTAGAAAAATCGGTGTTCTGGGGAGCATGACCGTTACCTAGACGGCGAAGTGCCGCTATAATGATGAAACACATCAGCAAAAATCGAACGAAAGAGCAATGGATGACGACACAGACTTTAGCATCGCAGTTGAAGCGCATCCTCCCCCGCGTAACTAAGCCGGGGCGCTATGTGGGCGGCGAGTACAACAGCATCATGAAAGACTGGTCAGCCATTGACTTCAAGGTGGCGCTGGCCTTCCCGGATATTTACGATCTGGGCATGTCCAATCTGGGCATTATGATCTTGTACGAGCAGATCAACCAGCAGGCGGACATGCTGGCAGAGCGTGTGTTCAGCCCTTGGGTGGACATGGAAGCCGAGATGCGCCAGGCCGGAATCCCGCTATATTCGCTGGAAAACCAGCGTCCGTTGCGCGAATTTGATCTGATCGGCATCAGTTTGCCTTACGAGCAATTGTATACCAACGTGCTGAACCTGTTGGATTTAGCCGGTATGCCGGTTCGTAGCCGTGACCGTGACGAACGCTTTCCGGTGGTGATCGCAGGCGGGCATTCCTGCTACAACCCGGAGCCGATGTCGGATTTCATTGATGCGTTTGTGATCGGGGAGGGCGAAGAAATCATCCTTGAGGTGGCGCGGACGCTGCAAGGGGTGCGCGGACACAGCCGCCACGACCAACTGCGGGCGCTGGCGCGGATTCAGGGTGTTTATGTGCCGCGCTTCTACGATGTGGACTACACGCCGGAAGGCACGGTAGCGCGGATTGTGCCGAACACGCCGGAAGCGCCCGCCCGCGTGCTGAAGCGCATCGTCCCCACACTGCCCAAGCCGTTTACACACTTTCTTGTCCCGAACATTGACACGGTGCATAACCGTGCGCCCATCGAAATCATGCGCGGTTGCACACGCGGTTGCCGCTTCTGCCATGCGGGGATGATTACGCGCCCGGTGCGCGAACGTCCAGTGCCAGAGGTGATGGAGGCGATTGGCGAGATCATCGCCAACACCGGCTTTGAGGAGATCAGCCTTCTCAGCCTGTCGTCGTCCGACTATATCTATGTGCATGAACTGGTTGAAGCCGTTCACGCCAAATATCACGACTCCGGCCTGAGCCTGAGCTTGCCGAGCTTACGCATCGAAACCACCAGCGCCGATTTGCTGGATAAACTGGGCGACACGCGGCGCGGTGGGTTCACGTTCGCGCCGGAAGCGGCCACCGAACGGATGCGCGACATCATCAACAAGTCGGTGCCGGATGAGCAACTGCTGGAAGCGGCGCGGGCGGTGTATTCACGGGGCTGGCGCACGATCAAACTGTATTTCATGATCGGCCATCCGGAGGAAACGCTGGATGATGTGCAGGCGATTGCTAACCTGTGCCATGCGGTGCTGCGCGAAGGGCAGAAGATCATGGGCGGCAAAGCGAATGTCAATGTGGGCGTGAGTACCTTCATCCCCAAGCCGCATACGCCCTTCCAATGGGTGCCGCAGGATACGCACGAACAGGTGCAGCAGAAAATATGGTTGCTGCGCGATCAACTGCGCGGTCACGGGCTGCATCTGCGCTATAACACCCTGCAAGACTCGCAGTTTGAGGGCATTCTCAGCCGCGCAGATCGGCGCATGGGGCGGGCGATTTACCGCGCATGGGAACTGGGTTGCAAGTTCGACGCATGGGGCGAACAGCATTTCCATGATCGCTGGCTTCAGGCGCTGGCGGAACACGGCCTTGACCCGGTCTTCTACACACACCGCGAACGCAGCATTGACGAGGTGTTCCCGTGGGAACATATTGATGTGGCGGTGCATAAGAAGTTCTTGATCGAGGATTATCTGATGAGCATTAAGGGCGAGACGCGGGTGGACTGCCGCGACCGCTGTTTCGCCTGCGGCATCCTGCCCAAGTTCAAGACACAGCGTTCGCAGACGGACGAAATGGCGTGGGAATGCCCGCCCGTGAAGCCTGTCAGCGAGCGCAAGCGCGGCGCAGATGACGGGACGCGCACGTCCAACGTGCAACTGATCTGAGGGCGCTGTACGCAGCGAGAAACCTGCTATAATCCCTGCGCGATCAGGAGGGAACACATGCGGATTCGGGTGGAAGGCAAGCGCCCCCTCAACGGAATTTATCGCCCATCGGGCAATACCAACGCGGCTATGGCGCTGCTGGGCGCGGCGCTGCTGACTGGCGAACCGGTGACGCTGCGGAACATTCCCCGGAATGCGACCCTCAGCACCAGTTTCGGCGTGGCGGAACGGCTCGGCGCGAAACTGGATTGGGTGGACGACTCGACGGTGAAAATCGTCACCGAGCAAATTGGCAAGCGGACGCTCACGCTGGCGGATACCAACGGCCTTGTGGGGATGATGCTATTCCTGCCGGCCATGCTGGTGCGGCGGCAGCATGTTCGCATCGAGATTGATTTCCCGCTGAACCGGATTCGCACGCATCTGGAGGCGCTGCGCGATCTGGGGCAGGAGGTGAATACGCCGGGTGGGGCGCTGGAATGCCGCGCCGCGTCGTGGGATCATAAAGAGATTATCCTGACGCAGGCCAGCGTGACGGCGACGGCGATTGTGATGATGCTGGCGGCCTGCATCGGCAAAGAGACGATTGTGCATAATGCCGCCTGCGAACCACATGTGCAGGCACTGGCGCATTTCCTGTGCGATATGGGTACGCATATCGAGGGCATCGGCTCAAACTCGCTGCGGATTATCAGCCCGCCCGCACTGTCCGGTGCGGAAGCGACGGTTCGCGCCGACCATATTGAGGTGGCGAGTGTGGCGGCGATAGCGGCCATGTGCGGCGGGCGGGTGCAGATCGAGAATGCGCGGCGGGCGGATTTGCAGATGGTTATCAAGCAGTACCGGCAACTGGGCGTGGCGCTCGATCCCGACGAGAATACGCTGTACGTCCCCAAACATGAGGCGCTGGCACTGTCTGACCGCGAGGAGGATACCGATCTGGCGGTGGAAAGTGCGCCCTGGCCGGCCTTCCCTTCGGACTTGATCGCCATTGCAACGGTGATCGCTACGCAGGCGCGGGGAACGAGTTTGATTCACGAAAAACTGTTCAACAACCGTCTGCTATTTGTGGATAAGCTGAAGGGGATGGGCGCACAGATCGTCCTATGTGACCCGCATCGTGCGATTGTGGTGGGGCCGTCCCCGCTGCACTCGATCTACATGGATACGCCGGATGTGCGGGCTGGCCTCGCTATGCTGGGCGCGGCGCTGGTGGCAGATGGCGTTTCGGTGATTGACAACGCGCAGGCATTGGAGCGCACTTTTGCCGGCACACTCGGTCAGTTGCAGGCGTTGGGCGCAGGTATCACCCGCGAATGAACAGTCCCGCACCTTCTAATCTCACCGTTCAGGGCATCCCCACATCGCATATCGTGGCGGGCGACGGCCTGCCGCTGCTCATGCTGCACGGATGGGGCGCGAACAGTGGTCTCGTATGGCCGCTGGGCGAATGCTTGGTCACGTTGGGCTACCGCGTGTATATCCCGGATATGCCCGGTTTCGGGCAAACCCCGCCGCCGCCGACCGCATGGGGTGTGCCGGATTATGCGCGTTATGTGCTGGCCTATCTGGACGCGCAACAGCTTGAACGGGTGCATTTGTTCGGGCATTCGTTCGGCGGGCGTTTGGGGCTGGTACTCGGTGCGGATGATGCCCCCCGGTTGCTGAAGATGGCGCTGGCCGATAGTGCGGGCGTGCGCTTCCCGCCTTCGCGTCGTTCGCAGATGCGGTTGCGGGCTTACCGGAGCGCCTTAACCGTATTGCAGAAGGCCGGATTGAACGCACAGGCCGAACGCCTGCGAGCATGGTACGGCGCACGCTACGGGTCGCCGGATTACCGTGCCGCGCAGGGCGTGATGCGCGAGACGTTTGTGCGCGTGGTGAACGAGGATTTGCTACCGTATGCGGCGCGGGTGCAGGTGTCTACGCTGCTGTTCTGGGGCAGCGCAGATGAGGATACCCCGCTGTGGCAGGGGCAAACGCTGGAGCGCACGATACCGGACGCTGGATTGGTGGTGTGGGAAGGCGCGGGTCATTACAGCTATCTGGAGCGTCCGGCAGATACGGCGCGGGTGATGGCGCATTTCTTCAACCCGTGAGGGTTAGTGAGTATGGATAGAGAGTCATGGAATTTGCTCTGATTGCCGTCGCGCTGGTGTGGTTGGCTGGAACATGGCTGGCGGTGTACCGGCAGGCGCGTTTCTACCAGATTGAGGAATACAAGAGCGTCCGCTATTTGCGTTGGGCGATCAGCCGCCGCGAACGCTGGCTTCCGGCGCGTCCGCTGGCGGCGTGCGTGATCGGTGTGGGACTGGCGTTCGTTTTAAGTGAATCGCCGGGGAGCATCATGCCGATGCTGATCGGCCTCGTCGTCAGCCTGACCGCGGTGTGGCCGCCGTCCGAAGGCGAAGTGAAAAAGGGGTTCAAGGCGACAGCGCGGGCGAAGCGGTTGCTGGCGGCGGCGGGACTGGTGGCGGCTGCTGAACTGGGGGTGCTGCTGTTCGTGGTCAGCCGCTTGCCGTTGCCGGAACTGGGTGTCGTTCGTTTGGCGGCGGCGCTGCTGATCGGCCTGCTGGCGTTTTTGAGCGCACCGCTGATTCTGGCGGTTGCGAATGTCGTGGTGCAGCCGGTAGAGGAATTCCTTCGGCGGCGCTTCATCGCACAGGCGCGGGGCGTGCTGGACGAAGTGCGGCCTACGGTGGTGGGCATCACCGGCAGTTACGGCAAGACCAGCACAAAAACGTATTTGACGCATATCTTGAACGGGCGCTATAAGACCTATCCCACGCCCAAGAGCTATAACACCATGATGGGCGTGTGCATCGCTATCAATAACGACATCGCCCATGATCGCGGGATTGAGTATTTCGTGTGCGAGATGGGCGCGTATATCCCCGGCGAAATCGAGCGCATCTGCGATCTGACTCATCCGGCGATTAGCATTGTGGTCGAGGTGGGGCCGCAGCATTTGGAGCGTTTTGGCACGTTAGAGAATGTAGCGATTGCCAAGTACGAGATTATCAAGGCGCTGCCACCGGATGGGGTGGGCGTGTTCAACTGGGATAACCCGTATGTGCGCGAGATGTACCAGCGCGGTTATCCGCAGACGCGCCTCGCGGTCAGCCAGACGGTTGACCCGCAAAACGTCCCCGCTGGTGGGCCACGCTTTGTGGCTTCCGATGTGCAGGAGACTCTGGACGGCCTGCGCTTCACGGTGACAGATACCGCCGCCGGTCAATCCGAAGCATTCGAGATGCCGTTGCTAGGGCAGCATAATGTCACCAATGTGCTGCTGGCGACGGCGGTGGCGGTGCAGGAGGGGATGCCGTTGCGGGATGTGGCGCGGCGGGTGCGTGGGCTGCAACCTGCCGAAAGCCGGCTGGTGCGGCAGATGACGCCGGAAGGAATCACGATTATCAACGATGCCTACAGCGCGAATCCGGTGGGGATTGTGTACGCGCTGCGGGTGCTGGCGCTGCACCAGACCGGACGGCGCTTGCTCATCACCCCCGGCATGGTGGAATTGGGGACGGTGCAGGAACAGGAAAACCGCAAACTGGGCGAGGTTGCCGCGCAACATGCGACGGATGTGATTCTGGTCGGCTCTAAACAGACGCAACCTATCCACGAAGGGCTGCTGGCGGCGGGGTTCGCAGCGGATCGCTTGCAAGTGGTGGAAACGCTGGCGGAGGCGGTGGCGTGGTATCGGAGCAACCTGCGGGCGGGTGACAGCGTACTTTTCATGAATGACCTTCCCGAAACCTACTCGTCATAGGTTGGATAGCGCACGGGGATGAGCGAGATTCATGATCGAGATGGGGCAGAGTATTTTACTGCTGGTGGCGGGTGCGTCCATGCTGATCGCGCTGGTGCTGGCCTTCGTGCCGATGATGCCGGGTGCGCTGCTGGTGTGGGGCGTGGGCATCGCGTTCGGGTTTGTTGAAGGCTGGCAGCGAGTCACGGTGGCTTCGGGCATTGTGATGAGTCTACTGATGGTGGTGGCGGTGAGTAGCGATTTCTGGCTGCCGCTGATGGGCGTTAAGACGGGTGGGTTGACCTGTTTGGGCGCGGTGGGCGGGTTGGTGGGCGGGCTGTTCGGCACAATCTTTATCCCGATTCCGGTAGTGGGGACGCTGCTGGGCAGCGTGATCGGGACGCTGGCGGTGGAGTTGATCCGCTTTCGCCAATTGCACAAGGCTTTACAGGCAGGTCAAACGGCGGCTAAAATGTTCGCTCTGGGGTATGTGATCGAAGTCGGTGCCAGCGCCGCGATTGCAGCTACCTTCTTCATCAGTCTTTTGACCAGCGGATAGCGCGGGGCGGCGGCAGCGCACCCGGCGATACCAGCGAGGAGTAGGGCATGAGCGCGAGACGCAAAACCACCGTAGCGGTCATCTTTGGCGGGCGCAGTGTGGAGCATGATGTGTCCATCGTCACCGGACATCAGGTGATGCGTGCGTTCGACCCCGAACGCACCGATGTCGTTCCGGTTTACATTGATCGGCAAGGGCGCTGGTATACCGGCGAACCGCTGCGCGAACTGAAGAACTTCCAGAACGAAATCATCAGCCTGAAGGGTGTTCACAGCGCCATTCTTTCCCCCAGTACCGAACATCACGGGCTGATCGTCAACCCGACTGCCGGACGCTTTGAAAAGAGCGAGATCATTCGCCTCGACGCGGTATTCCCGACAGTACACGGGACGCACGGCGAGGACGGTACGCTGCAAGGCTTGTTTGAACTGGCGGATATTGCCTATGTGGGCTGCCGGGTGCTGGCTTCGGCGCTGGCGAACGACAAGGTGATGACCAAGATCACCTTGAGTCAGCAAGGTGTCCCGATTGTGGATGCGGTGTCCTTCACCCGTGCTGAATGGCTGGATGCGCCCGATAAGGTTATCAGCCATATTTTGCATCAGTTGAAGTATCCGATGTTCGTGAAGCCGGCTACGCTGGGGTCGAGCATTGGCATCAGCAAGGTGAGCGACGAGGTGTTGTTGCGTACTGGCATCGAGATGGCGGCCAATCTGGATCGCCGCATACTGGTTGAGCAGGGTGTGGAAAAGGCTATTGAGATTAACTGTTCGGTGATGGGGCATGATGACCAGATTCGGGCTTCGGTGCTGGAGCAACCGGTATCGTGGGATCAATTCCTGACCTACGAGGACAAGTACATGCGCGGCAGTGAAGGCATGAAAAGCGCCGAACGGCTGATTCCCGCGCCGCTGTCGCCGGAGATGACCGAGGAAATCCGTAATCTGGCTGTGCGGGCGTTCCGGGGGATCGAAGGGTCAGGCATTGCCCGTCTGGATTTTCTGATCCAGCCCGATACTAGCAAGATTTACCTGAACGAGATCAACACCATGCCCGGTTCGCTGGCCTTCTACCTGTGGCAGGAAGAAGGGATGTCCCCGCGTGATGTGGTGTACGCGCTGGTGGATGCTGCCCGCGACGCGCAGGCCGAGAAGCGCCGCAACTCGTATGATTACCGCACCAGCTTGGTCGAATTGACGGCGGCGCGTGGTTTGAAGGGTGCTAAAGGGAGTAAAGGTGGGGCTAAAACCATAACCAAACCCAGCGGTTAGCCTATCATGACAGGCTCGATTACAATATACGCTATGCTTGCAGTTTGATTGGGTTGGATTGAATGGAGCCTGCCGTGATCTTGCGTTCGCCATTCACCTCAGTTGCTTTCCTCCTGCTGTTGATTGCTCTGGCAGGTTGCGCAGGCAATCCTACGCCGCAGGTGGTGACGTTCATCCCTAGCGCAACTGTCGGCGCGTTGGTTCCCACACGTATACCGACGAACACCCCCACACCCGTCACCGCGACGGCGACGGCGACAGCCACGCCGACAGCGACCGCGACACCAACGGCGACAAACACCTCCACACCTACGCTCACGCCCACGCCTTCGACCCCGATTGCCGAAGCTGCGCGTGCGCTTCCCGTCCGGCTTGGCCCCGCATTGACCTATCCACAAATTTCAACGCTGGACATCGGCGCTACAGCGGATATTCTGGGCGTGAGCGAAGACGGCGGTTGGTATCAGATCACGCTGGCGGATGGCGCGATTGGATGGGTATCGTCCTCGGAGAATGTCGTGAGCGCCTACGGGAATGTGCGGAGCGTGCCGATTGCGCTTGCGCCGACCAACACGCCGACCCATACGCCCACCGTGACGCCGAGCGCGACACCGACGGTCACGCCTAGCCCAACAGTGACGCCGACGGTCACGCCTAGCCCGACTACGACGCCGAGCGCGACCCCGACAGTCACACCCAGCCCGACAGTGACACCGAGCGCGACTCTTGCCCCATCCCCGATTTTCGTACCGACTGCGACCCTCGTTGTCGTTCAGCCGCCGACACCGGAGTTGCCAATCAATACCACTCTGCCGATCACGATTCCGCAGGGCGACCCGCAAGCCATTGTGGGCGCATTGGGTGTTGCCCCGGACAACGGCGCGTTGAGTGAGCAGTTTGATCGTCAGGCATCTGACCTGACCGGACGTGATAACTGGGTGGAATGGACGCCTTTTGAACAGAGCTACGCCGATTTTGTTGTGGGGACGACAGTGACATGGGGGGCGGGAGCAGCAGATGATTACTGCGGCTTTGTATTCCGCCAGACCGAGCCTCAATCCGACAATAACTTCTATTCGGTGGGGATTGATCGCAATAACTTGCTGTGGTTCCAGCCGCGTTTGAACGATGAATGGCTTGACTATGCTTATGGTTCGGGCGATTCCGTACAGACGGGCGCTGTGGATAGCAACGAGCTGGTGCTGGTGGCAGTGGGTAGCCAATTCACGCTGTATGTCAACGGCACGCTTGCCGGTCAGTTCGAGAATGACGCCCTCGCGCAGGGGGATGTGGCTGTCCTTTCAGGAACCGGAGAAAACAGCGATGCGGCGGGCTGTACGTTCACAGGCGGGTGGCTTTGGCGTTTGCGTTACCCGCCGGGGACGGCAAGCACCCCCGGCATCGAAATGCCTATCCGGTACGGGCAGTCGCTAACCGGCGCTTTGAGCGATACGGTTTTTGAGCAGCAGTATCGTTTCAGCGGGCAGGCCGGCGATCAGATTGAAATTCGGATGTCGGCGACCAGCGGCGATTTGGACTCGTTCATTACGCTGACCGACAATCAGGGCATTACGCTGGTTGAGAATGATGACGACCCGAACGGCCCCGGACGCGATGCGCTGCTGGCGAATGTGACCTTACCCGCCAACGGTGAGTATGTCATCATTGCGACCCGTTATGATTGGCGGCAAGGACATACGATAGGCGGCTATACGCTGACCCTGAATCGGGTGTCGTCGTCCCAGCCCCAACCGGACGAGGGGTTGCCGCTGCAACTTGGCGATCAGGTCACTGGGACGGTGAGCGATTTACTCCCGTCTATCACGTATACGCTGACCTTAGATGCTGCTGGCGTGGTCAATCTGTATGTGAACCGCTTGAGTGGCGATCTGGATGCGCTGCTGGTGGTGCAGGATGCCAACGGGAATGAAATCGCGGTGAATGACGATGCGGTGGGAGAGGCAACCCGCGATGCCGCGCTGATGGGGCTGAACCTGCCAGCGGGAACCTACAAAATCATCGTGTCGCGCTTCCAGAATGAACCGGGATTGACCCGCGGTGATTACCGCTTGATCGTGGAAGCGGGCGGCTAGTCGCGCTACAGCCGCCCCCGGCTATCCTTTGGTCTCGATCTGGCTGACAAATCGGTAGCCGATGCCATATTCGTTGTGGATGTAGGTGGGCATACGGTAATCCGGTTCGATTTTGCGGCGCAGGTGCGACACATAAATGCGCGGATAGTGGTACTCGTTGTGGTATTCAAACCCCCACACCTGTTCCAGAATTTGCTGGAAGGTGAGTACCTGTCCCTGCCGCTTAATGAACAATTCCAACAGACGATACTCGGTGGGGGTCAAGCGCATATCCTCGCCTTTGACCAGCACATGCCGTCCGTTCAGGTCTACCGACAGGTAATCGTCCAAATACCCCTGTATTTCGTCGGTTTCGGCGCTTTTCTGCTGTCCATGATAGCGGCGCAGCAGCGCCTTAACCCGCGCTTGAAATTCAACCTGACGGATGGGCTTAATCAAAAACTCGTCAGCACCTGCGTCCAGTCCGGCGGCAATATCCTGTTCGGTGATAGCGTGCGCCGTCATCATGAGGATGGGGACATCGGAGAAGTCGCGGATGCGCTTGCACACGGTCATACCATCCATGAGGGGCAGCGCAATATCCAGAACGACCAGTTCGGGGCGTAGGTCGTGGAAAAGCCGCAGCCCTTCAAGCCCATTGGAAGCAACGAGCGCCTCATAACCGGTATGCTGCAACGCCATCTGCAAGATTCGAGAAAGTTCTCGATCATCTTCGACAATCAAAATTCGGGTGGTCATGCCACGCATCCCGCTAATAACCGTTGGTGCTAGTTGAAAAAAGGTCACGAACGTCATACAACCGATAGTCGCCAAACTGTTGGAGGTATGAGCCGTGACCACGGAAGACTTTATCATCGAATTGTTCTGCTGGGTAG
>Ga0172373_10002313_pt1 | contig 29451 bp, 46 predicted proteins | sample Lak10m_2_FD_114546 | JGI IMG/M metagenome (GOLD analysis project Ga0172373, IMG submission 114546) | Freshwater microbial communities from Kabuno Bay, South-Kivu, Congo - kab_092012_10m | ecosystem: Environmental > Aquatic > Freshwater > Lake | place: Democratic Republic of the Congo...
AAACGATTAAATGAATGTAGTTGCGGTTGCGGAGGTAATGGCGGTTGTGATGATAACAACAGCAATTACATGTTCTTTGGCAATTTAAAAACAATCAAGAAATATGTAGATGCATTGTTAGAATTAGATCCAAATCAAGTTCAAGAAATATTGAGTGATGGACACGATTGGGCAGCAGATCATATTGCTACATCGAAAGATGATATTCAAGAGGTAGGCGATTTTTTAATGAATGAAATGCATCATGGGGCAGAATCAGACTCATACAATATGCAACAACCACAATTTGTTCCTGCTAACTTCAAGAATCATTTAAAACAATTGATGCCAGAACGCATTGAAAAAACAGAATCAGGATATTTTGCTACAACTGAAACTGGCAGAAGATTATCTAAACGTCCTAAATCTAAACGTGCAGCATTAGCTCAATTGGCAGCAGTTGAAATATCAAAACATCGTAAATAATGGAAAAACTAAAGCATTTATTAATTGAAGCAAAAACGGGTTGTCCTATAGCAACTCAAAATATCGATGTGAATCTTAAGAATCGTCAAACTGCAATCGATAAATACTACTACGGTCCAGCTAATCCAGATAAACCAGAATCATATTGGAAAGATGCTGCAAAGCGTTGGGGTATTTCCGAAACAACTGCTAAGACTATGAAGTGTGCAAATTGTGCGGCATTTGATGTTTCGGATAAAATGTGGGCATGTATGGAAAAAGGCATTGCAGGAAATGAAAAAAACGTAGATGCAATGGCTACAATTGAAAAGGCTGATTTAGGTTATTGTAATTTTCTTCATTTCAAATGTGCCGGCACTAGAAGTTGTACTGCTTGGGTAACTGGCGGGGCTTTAGACAATAAGGATCTAACAAAATGATGAAACTAAAAAACATATTAATTGAAGATGCTGTTGTTGATCCGAAACAATTGGCAAAACCATTTTTTAAAGAATTTGCAAAACAAATGAAAACATCTCCTAAGTTTTCATATTTAGGATTAAAACGTAAAGAACATGTATTCAGTGCACCTATTGAAGATTTGGGTACGTTAAAATTAATATTTTCAAAAGCAGAGTTCGTTGCTAAAGTTTCTGATATGTATGCATACTTTGGTATTGTATATTTACTTAACGGATTAGAACAATTCGATGCAACAGTTTGTTTAATAAAAAAATCAAAGAATTCATTTGAAACTAAATTGTTTGATGATGCTGACTCTGATTTTAACAATTCAAAAACAAATTTTGCTAACATAATAAAAAACATGATGTAATGTTAAGTTATAACGTATCAAAACCCGTATACTTTGATATTCAAATTTCTAAACCATTACCCGATGATGTTGCTGAACATGTATTATTAAATTATACGTGTCATGTAGATCACGAAGGGTTTGATTTAAATGAAATTGAACAAGCATATTACGCACATAATGATATATCATTAGAACATGATACAACGTGGTATAAAGACGGAGGTGCAGCAAAGGGTGCTCATGCTATCATTCAGCCATGGCTTACTCAACATGAACAATCTACATTGATTCTTGATCATAGTCAATTTGTTTTTAGATATCCATTGTCGGGAAAAGCTGCAGATCAAGTACACCGTTATGCAAAACAACGTCCCGAACTTTTTCGCATTTTAAGTACCAGTTTCAAATGTGGATTAGATTTATGTATTGATTATATAGATGATGATCGCGTTACTCCCGTAGTACATATTGAATGGGATTATGCTAATGTATCAGATCTGTTAGTTGATGTTAATTATGTAGAAACTGTATTAGAATATACAGATTGGAATGAAATAATATCTGTTATCAAACGATTCAACAGATTATCAAAACATTCATTAGATGCATTTCAACAAGCTGATTTTAGATCCATGTTATTGTTTGGACGCAAATCATATAAATTGATTGCTACGTTGTGATATTTATTAATATGAAACTAATGAATTTACTTTTTGAATCAAAAGATAAAAAAGAAACTTTTGAAACATTTGCTGACACTAGAGAAGCTGGTGCTGAAAAGATTGTTAACAATGCAAAGAAAAAAGGTGGTTTGGCTCTTTTAACATGGCATCATTTTAAAGTTAAATTACCTTACTATAAAAAAGCAGCTGCTGGCAAATTTAATTTAGATGAAGCTAAAAAAGAATATGATGCTACATATAAAAAGATATCTACATCGATGTCTCAAATTGAGTTTCAAAGAGAAGTTGGTCGATTAGAAGTTTTAGGTGAATTGATTATTCGAGAGTCAAAAGGGAAATAATGATTCGCCTTAAATCTTTGTTATTAGAATTTGATTTAAATGCTACAGGTGAACTAGAAAAAGCTAAAAAAATTGTAAAAGGTTTGCAAGCCCGCGGTTTTAGTTATACAGGTGCTGTAGCATTAGCTGGTAACATATCACATGAATCAGGATGCGAACCAGATACTACCGAAGAAGGTGGTACAGGCGGCTATGGTTTAATGCAATGGGATCCGGGTTATGGTCGCAAACAAGCATTAACTGCATTTGCAAAACATATTGGAAAATCTAAAAGTGCATTATCAACTCAATTAGATTTTATGAAATGTGAATTAAAAAATGGTTACTTATGGTACGACAAATCAGTACCTGGTATTGATAAAGCATTGATGTATTACAAACAACGAGATGGTTCATATAAAGGTTTATCAAAAGAATATGTTAAAAAATATGATCGTAGTATAGTATCTGGAGATATTGCTGCGAGCGCTGCAAATTTAATGGACAATGTTTTTAAACCAATACCAGGCAGCAAACAACAACGTATCGATAATGCTTTAAAGATTGACAAATTTATAAAAAGTAATGTATCATCTGATACAACTACAGCAAAAGATAATACATCTAATAAAAAATCAGATTCTAATTATACTATGTATCCGAATCCAGCAAAGCCTGGAGATGCAATTACAATAAAAGTATCATCTAACATATTACCAATTGATTCAATTGATATAAAAATTTATAAATTGTTTGGCCAAATGGTTGATGAACATCATTGGGATAATGTACAACAAGGCGTATTAAAATTTAATGCGCCAGCACAGTCAGGTACATATATTTTAATGATAAATACTAATGATTCTTCTTTAGATCATGATCTTAAGTTAATGGTTATGTAATTTGGATATTTGTTTGAATTTTAATATAATAAAGTATGTTCGATGCAAATTTTATAGATAAATTGTTTACAAATTCTATCAATGCCATGACAACTTCAGATTGGAAATGGCCCGAAGATTGGGATTTTCTGCGTAAACAACGATTCTTAAAAGCATGTAGAGAATATGCAGAAAAAAAAGAATTATATGAACAATGTGCAATTATTAGAGATGTCGAAAAAGAACTTACCGAAGACTAAACGAGGCACGTTTAAAATCATATTACATGATGATAATAAAAATACATTTGATGATGTAATTGATTCATTAATGGATGTATGCGGCCATGGATATTTTCAAGCAGTTCAATGTGCAATTATTACACATCAATCTAAACAATGTTCTGTATTGAATGATAATTATGAAACATGTATAAAAATATCACAAGAATTAGTTAAATTAGGTTTAAAAGTTTCAGTCGAAAAATGTTCTGGTTCACAAAAATAAAAATAGCATTTTTACATGCTGCGTATCATAGAAATATGAAACGTGCGGAGGTTGCAAGAAAACAATCTGACATTGTCAAGTTTAAAAAATATATCTATGCAGCAGAAGATGCATGGCGTAAATTAGTTATATTAACAAATAAAATCAAAAAAAATGGGTAGAAAATCTGCACACACGGGCGAGTCTCCAAAAGATCGTTCAATTAATATTATGGATAAGTTCATAACAAAAAATATGAACCGAGAAAAACATCAGATACAAAAATCTGGACGTAGAAAAGATCCAAATATACCAATTCATATGTGGCCTTTAAAGGATCAAATTGAATATTGGGAAAGTCGTACTGATGCTGATAGATTTGATGATGCATTTCCAGTTTATTCATTTTGGATTGCTGAAGTTCAAAAACAATCTAAAGTGCATTCATCATTTTTTAATGATCAAGCAATTAAATTAAAATCAATGCTTTTAGAAATGTATGATACAAAAACGATGCCTCGCGATGCTGTGTCAGAGCTTCGTAAACATGGAGTTTATTAATGGCAGATAAACAATATAAGTATGTATATGGTATAGGCAAAACTGCTTTAGATATACCAGAAAGTGAAATTCGTTATGCAATGGAAAATACAAAGTCCAATGCAGAAGCCGCTCGCTTTCTTAAAGTATCATTTACTACTTATAAAAAGTATGCTCGATTATATACAGACCGAGAAACAGGTAAAACGTTGTATGAGCTACATAAAAATCAATTTGGAGTAGGTATTCCTAAAGATGTTCAGAAAGCATCTAAAGGTATCTACTCAATCGATAACATTTTGTCAGGCAAGCATCCTAACTATCCTTCTTGGAAACTACGAAATAGATTATTAGCATTAGGTATATTCAAAGAAGAATGTGCTTCTTGTGGTTATGATGAACGTAGAATAACTGATGATACCGTTCCGTTAAAATTAGATCATATTGATGGGGACGAAACTAATCATGTTGTTGATAATCTTCAAATGCTTTGTCTTAATTGTTATTATCAACAAACAGGTAATCCATATAATGAAGAAAAAGAAACTTATTGGAATTACAATTTACTTGAGTGATATTTATTAATATGATATCATTAAAAAAATTAATTGCAGAAGGCCGGTATGATGGATTAGTTACTAAACTATCAAAAACTTTGTTACAAGTAATTAAAGATAGTTTTGCATCAAAAGATGATCCAGAAGGATTTTTTGGAGGAGAAAAAATTTACTTTAAACAAGGTGAAGAAGTTCCTAACATAGAAGACCCAGCAACATTTGATAACATATATTTTGAAGAAGTAGAAAATACAGACATCCCAGTTGAATTTTATTTAGAATTAAAAATTCAATGGATAGAAGGTTACAACGATTTACATGTAGGCGGCGATGCTTATAATAATACAAAACGCCATTCAGATGAAATGCCATTGATTGAAATTCGTTTCAAAATGGATCCTGCAGAATACCCGAAATTATTATCAGAAGTTGCAATGGATTTGCGAGACACGCTTCGCCATGAAATTGAACATATAACACAATCGGGTTGGAATACAATTGACAGTAAATTTATTCCATCAGATCAAGCTTTTCGATCTAAAATAGAATTAGGAACACTACCTAAGGCTCGATATTTTACATTGCCTAAAGAAATAGATGCAATGATTCAAGGTTTATATCTAAGAGCTAAAAAAACAAGAACTCCATTTTCTAAAGTTGTTAACGATTATTTAGATATATGGGTGAATAACAAATCAATAACTCCGGAAGATAAAACAAAAATTTTATCAGTATGGAAAAAACGTATTCCGCAACTAGGAATACGTCAGGAGGTACAATGATTAAACTTCAAAATTTAATGAATGAAGATTTACGTCGTTGGGTTAAAGAAAAATGGGTAGACCAACATGGTAGACCTTGCGGCAATGACAAAACTAAAGGTGTAAAGAAATGTCGACCTAGCAAAAAAGTTTCTTCAGATACTCCGAAAACTTGGAGCTCATTTGATAAAAAAGAAAAAGAATCATTAGTTGCTCAAAAACGTAGAGTTGGAATGGGTAAACGAACTCCTAAAGCAGAAGCTGTTATTGATGAAAAGAAAAAAGCAAAACGGGATGCTTGTTATCACAAAGTAAAAGCTCGTTATACTCGCGATGGAGGAACATGGCCTTCGGCATATGGTTCATTAGCACTTTCAGCTTGTAGAAAAAAAGGTGCAAAGAATTGGGGTAAAAAATCTAAGAATGAAGAAATAGAAGAAAATTTTGCTGATGGTAAGAATCCAGAGCGTAAAGGAATATCTAAACGAGTTGGAGTGAGTCAAGAAATGTCAATTTCGCAATTAGAAAAAATTGCAAAAAATTCCACAGGCGAACGACAAAAAATGGCTCAATGGAATCTTAACATGAAACGCGGAAGAATAAAAAAGGAAAATATGGAAGAAATGTCAATCTGTACAGAATGTGCAATTGCAATGATGGAAGACATCAAAGCAGGTAAATTTGATGTAATTACAGAAGCAGAATATCAAGGACGCAAAGTACAATTAGGTAAACCAATGCGCGGCGATGTTAAGAAATTCAAAGTCTACGTTAAAAATGCTAAAGGCAACGTTGTAAAGGTTAACTTCGGCGACCCTAATATGAGAATACGCAAGAGCAATCCAGCACGTAGACGTTCATTTAGAGCAAGACACCGTTGTCATACTGCCAAAGACAGAACATCTGCAAGATATTGGTCTTGCCGTAAGTGGTAATTTGGATCTTTGTATCCTTTTTCATATAATAACATCATGGAAAAGATTGAGGTAACTATGCAGGAAATTTGGCAGGCAACACGTCCTGTGGTGCATAAGAACAAAAAATCATATACACGCAAAAAGAAACATAAAAAAGTTGACGAAAGATTGGATTCTTAACTCTTATTTCATATAATATAGAAAATAAAGAGTTATGAAAAACAAGAAAATTGGAGTGCCAACCATTGTCAACGGCAAACAAGTAATCATCGAATTTGGTACAGATAATGATATAACGGCATTGTTCCGTCCTATCATGATTCAGCACGCATTCAATAATGACGAAATTCTTTTATTTGATGAAGAAACGGGTCGTGCGAAGCGTATGAATAAACAAGGCCTAGAATTAGAAGATTTACCTAAACCACAACCGGAGTCGGCAGTGAAAAAAGAACTCGATCCAGTAATGCAACTTATTCAGAATGCTCATAAGATCAAACCTGCAACATTAGAAATGTCTGATGTTAAATGGAAATACTTAGTTCGTTCAGCAGTGCGTGGTAAAAATATCATGATGGTAGGTCCTGCAGGTTGTGGTAAGACACAAGCAGCAAAGGATCTGCCTAAGGCAACCAACCGTCCTTTCTTTTATTTTAACTTGGGTGCAACTCAAGATCCTAGAGCAACTCTTATTGGTAACACTCACTTTAAAGATGGCCAGACAACATTTGATGAATCTGCCTTTGTAAAAGCAATTCAAACCGAAAATGCAGTCATTCTTTTAGATGAGTTGTCTCGTGCGCACCCAGAAGCATGGTATATCTTGATGACAGTATTAGATGAAGGTCAGCGTTACCTTCGACTTGATGAAGATATCAATGCACCGACTATTCACGTTGCGCAAGGAGTATCCTTTATTGCTACAGCAAACATTGGTACGGAGTATACATCAACACGAGTATTGGACCGAGCATTGATGGATCGTTTTGAAATCATTGAGGTTGATATTCTATCTCTTTCTCAAGAAGAAGATTTATTATCTCGTCGCTTTAAAGATGATGTGTCAGCAGCTCTTATTCACGCAGTTGCTGATATTGCAGATGCAACACGCAAAGAATGGAGATCGGAAGATGGTAAACTTACCACAATGGTATCAACTCGTATGACAGTTAGATTGTGTGAATTGTTGGCTGATGGATTCTCGCTTACAGAAGCAGCAGAGGTAGCAATCCTTCCTTTCTTTGATGCATCAGGAGGCACCGATTCGGAACGTGTTTTCGTTAAACAAATTATCCAGAAGCATATGGCTACAGAGATGAATGACATCTTCAATGCAGCAGATGTAGATACTGATCAGGAATCAACGCCTTTCTAAATTTTTCATAGCTCAAAAAGGAGACAGTTACGGCAAAAATCACCATTCGTTAATCAGCGTGATCTGTCTCTTTTTTTACTGTATAGATTGGATTCTTGAATTTAATTTCTTATAATATAGAAAATAAGAGTTATGAGTATTATCGATAAAATATTAGGCGGCAAGTATAAAGACACTCAAGCATCAAGCTTTTGGCTCGATGATGATTTTGATACCACATTCAAATCAGAGACGGGTATTGACTATACTAAACTTGCAGCAACGCAACGAGCAATTGGTAACTTTGTGAATATCGTTACAGGTCGACCAATTCCAGTAGTATTCCAAAGCAGTGATAATAGTTACACTGATGGCGAGAAGGTTGTTATTGGGACTAAATTAGATGGCAAGAATTTTGATCCAGCTGTTGGATTAGCACTCCATGAAGGCTCGCATATTGCACTCACTGATTTCTCGTTATTCAAACTTCCATCAGGCGGCTATACTAGCTATTTATCTAATACAAAAATGGCTCAGATCTGTCAGTACTCAGGCATCGATCCAGATATGTCAATGACTAATCGCGATTATGAGATAATTAAGGATCTACTCAATTGGATTGAAGACCGTCGCATTGACTTTCACATCTACAAAACAGCTCCAGGTTACCGCATGTATTATGAAGCAATGTATGATGCTTATTTCAATGATAAGATTATTGACAAAGCTCTTCGTAATGGTGAGAAGACACAAGAGACATGGGATGATTATTTCTTCCACATCATTAACTTCACTAATCCTAATCGCAATTTGAATGCATTAGGTGCTTTGAAAGCTATTTGGAATACTATTAACCTTCGCAATATCAGTCGACTTAAAACTACCGAGGATGCTCTTCGAGTTGCAATTGAGGTTTATAAACAGATCAAGGCAGCAGTTGCAAACACACCTGAGCAAGCACAACAAGATGATTCGGATAATGGTGATGGTTCACAAAGTGACAATGATTACGAAGGTACCAACAAAGGCGGCGGCAATGATGATGAAGATTCAGAAGATGATGACATCGATGAAGATGATGGCGATGCAGGAGATATTGATTCCAAAAATGCTTCGACACTATCTCCATCCGAGCAAAAGAAACTTGACAAAGCTATTGAGGCACAACGCAAGTTTGTTAAAGGCAATTTGAAAAAGACGGGTCGGTTGACTAATGCGCAAGCTAGTATCGTGAAAGCAATCCAAGAATCAGGCACCGAGACGGTACAAGTAGCAACAGGTGCAGGCAATGCGGACATCATTGATGCAATTGTTATTCGCAAATTGACTCCTGCTATCATCACAGCAATGCCAAGACTATTTGCAAACTATGCTGCAGACTACATAAATGGTACCAGAGATTTTAATGATGACACCAATCGTGACTCATATTATTCACGAGACATTCGTAAGAATCAAGAAGCAGTTGATCGTGGTTTGGTATTAGGTAAGCAACTTGGCAAGAAGCTGCAGCTTCGTAATGCAGATCGCAGTTTGAAAAGCACTCGACTTGAGTCTGGTAAGATTGATAGAAGATTGATTTCACAGCTTGGCTATGACAATGCAAATGTATTCCATCGCATTGTAACAGATCGTTTCAAGAATTATTTTATTCACATTACAATTGATGCATCAGGCTCAATGGATGGTTTGAAGTTTTACAACTCAATCACATCAGCAGTAGCAGTTGCACAAGCAGCTTCCATGACGACAGGTATCCGAGTGCAAATTTCACTACGAGGCACTGATTCGCAAAGTGGCAAAGAGCGTTGCGTTACTGTGTATGCATATGACTCTGCAAAAGACAAGATGAGTAAAATTCGCAACATGTTCCGTTACTTGGATTGCTTTGGTTGTACTCCAGAAGGATTGTCTTTTAAAAGTATCGAGAAGTATATCAAAGCCGATGCAAAAGGCGATGAATGTATCTTTGTTAATTACTCAGATGGTGCTCCAACCAATGTATATGGTTGCGCTCAATATTATAATGGTGTTGACTTCACGCGCCGAGTTATCAATAACTTCCGTGAAAATAATATCAATATCGTAAGCTATTTCATCACATATGATTCGAATAGTCACTACCATGAATCGGATCGTGAAATGTTCCAAAAGATGTATGGTACGGATTCAGAGTTTATTGATCCAAAAAATATGTTTCAAGTATCCAGAACATTGAATCAAAAGTTCTTGGAAATTGCTAAGTAAATATTTATATTAAAATAAAGTTATAAAAAAGGATAAGTAAAGTTATGGCAAAACAAATTGAATTTAATTCAGATGCCCGTGCCAAATTAAAGGCGGGAGTAGATGCATTGGCAGATGCAGTTAAAGTCACATTAGGCCCGAAAGGTCGCAATGTAGTAATCGGAAAAACATTTGGTGTACCCCATGTAACAAAGGATGGAGTAAGTGTAGCTAAAGAAGTAACACTTAAAGACCCTATCGAAAATCTTGGTGCTCAAATGGTTAAAGAAGTTGCATCGAAGACAGCAGATAATGCAGGTGATGGAACAACTACAGCAACTGTATTAGCGCAGTCACTTGTCACAGCAGGTCTTAAGAGTGTAGCAGCGGGAGCAAATCCAATTGATTTAAAACGAGGAATGGATAAAGCATCTGGTGCTGTGATTGCTAATCTTAAATCAATGTCACAAGAAGTAGGCGTTGATGTTGAGAAAGTAAAACAAGTTGCAACAATTTCTGCTAACAATGATGAATCAATTGGTTCACTTATTGCTGAAGCAATTCGAGTAGTTGGACGAGATGGTGTGATTACCGTTGAAGAAGCTAAGGGTACTGAAACTGAAATCAAGACAGTAGAAGGTATGCAGTTTGATAGAGGTTATCTTTCTCCTTACTTTGTAACTAATCAAGAAAAGATGACGGTAGAAATGGATGATCCGTATATCTTGTTAGTTGATGGCAAAGTATCTTCAATGAAAGAGTTACTTCCTATTTTAGAGCCAGTAGTTCAAACCGGAAAAGGCTTATTGATCATTGCAGATGATGTAGATGGCGATGCATTGGGTACATTGGTTGTTAATCGCATCAGGGGTGCATTGAAAATTGCAGCAGTTAAAGCTCCAGGCTTCGGAGATAAACGCAAAGCAATGCTAGAAGATTTGGCTATTTTAACAGGCGGTATCGTTGTTTCAGAAGAGACTGGATATAAGTTATCCGAAGTTAGTACAGAAGTGTTAGGTACTTGCGAAAAGGTTGATATTAGCAAAGATAAGACAACTATTATCAATGGCTTTGGTGAAGCAGATGCAGTAGCAAAACGCATTGAGCAGATCCGAGTTGAAATTGAAAATACAACATCTGATTATGAAAAAGAAAAACTTCAAGAGCGTTTAGCAAAACTTGCTGGCGGAGTAGCAGTATTGTATATCGGCGCAGCAACTGAAACCGAGATGAAAGAGAAGAAAGACCGAGTAGATGATGCGTTGGCAGCAACACGAGCAGCAGTTGAAGAAGGCATCGTACCAGGTGGCGGAGTTGCTTTGATCCGAGCTATTGAAACGTTAACAATTGATTCAGTAAATGAAGATGAACGTTTAGGTGTTGACATTGTTAAAAAAGCATTAGAAGCTCCATTGTATCAAATTGTTAGCAATGCAGGTGGTAATGGTGATGTAGTAGTGCATTTTGTCAAAGAAGGTCAATCAGCACATGGATATAATGCTCGTACCAACGAGTATGGTGATATGATTGAAATGGGTATTGTAGATCCAACCAAAGTAACCAGAACGGCAGTTGAAAATGCAGTATCAATTGCTTCAATGATCTTGATGACAGAATGTGTAATTGTAGATGAGCCTTCAAAAGAAGAAGAAGCTCCAATGCCAATGATGTGATGAAAAGATTTGCAAAACATAATTTCCAAATAGGGCTGGTGGAGGATATTCATCGGTCTTTGGACGTTGTAGAACACGTGTTACATGAAGCACGAGATTTAGGATGCGAAACATATGTAGTAACCTATGCGTTAAAAGCAATGAAAGAAAATCCTAAACTGCAAATTTCAGATGCAATTGTTATGTCAATAGAAGGATGGTTAAAATGAGATCAGTATATCGTCACGGAGATAATGCATACATTATCAAAGATCAAAAACCAATCAATCATTTTGCTAAACGATTAGACGAAGAACCTAATATGGAACATGTACAAATGTATATGCAATGGCGAGAATGTGATCATGTATTGAGATCAGATACTCACTTTATGTTTTGTGAAACAATAAAAGATGCCGAGTATGAAATGGACAGCGATAATATTGATTAGTGGTTGGATTATAAGCCTAATTTGGTTAGGATATCATTTACTTAAATACATACACGATGAAGATTAAATTTTATTTACATACCGTATGGGGTGGTCATTTCAAACAATTGGCATTGATTCCTACCGTATTCATAACTAATAATAAATTCGAAAGAACCAGATTCTCAGTACTTAGCATTAGCTTTTTAGCTTGGGACTTTGGCGTATCATTTTACAAAAAACTATGAAAAACATTGAACACGATTACCTTAAGCTACTCAAAGACATTTTAACGAATGGAGTAGAGAAGGCAGACAGAACTGGTACTGGTACTAGGTCAGTGTTTGGAAAACAGATTCGTCATGATATGAAACTTGGCTTTCCATTGCTTACAACCAAGAAAATGGCATGGAAAACGATGGTAACCGAATTGTTATGGTTCTTGCGAGGTGATACCAATATCAAATACCTTGTTGATAATGGTTGTCATATATGGGATGGTGATTCGTATAAGCGATATGCCGCTGAAACATCAATGGATGCAGACGGCCAATACACAAAAGAAGAATTCATCAACAAAATCAAAACAGATGATGAGTTTGCTGAGAAGTGGGGTGAATTAGGTCCAATCTATGGTAAGCAATGGAGAAAGTGGGGTGCAGGTTGTTTAGAAGATAAACATGGTTTTGGTAATATAGACCAAATAGCGAACCTAATCAATGACCTCAAGACAAATCCAGATTCAAGACGACTAATGGTATCAGCTTGGAATGTAGGAGAGTTACATCATATGACGCTTCCACCTTGTCATTATGGATTTCAAGTTTATACAAGAGAGTTAACATTTAAAGAAAGATGGTCTTTATATTCTGAAATTCCGTATGACGGAAATGTTATAGGTTTAATGAACACGATGGATTATCTAGATGATAAAAACATCCCAACCAGAGCAATCTCTCTAATGTGGAATCAACGTTCAGTAGATACTCCATTAGGTTTGCCTTTCAATATTGCATCGTATGCTTTATTATTAGAGTTGCTAGCAATGGAAGTGAATATGGTTCCAGATGAATTAGTTGGTAACTTAGGTGATTGCCATATTTACTTGGATCAAATAGATGGAGTGAAAGAACAGCTAACAAGATCGCCGATGTTATTAAGCAAACTTATAATCAACAATGAGTTCTGGAATCCAGATGCTAAAGTGTTTGATCAACAAGATATTCGACCAACCGACTTTCATATAGAAGGATACGAATCTCATCCAACAATTAAATTCCCTTTGAGTAACTAGTTATGAATTTTAAAATAAATAGTAAACAAAATCATCGTCTGTATGTTATAGATGATTTCTTCGAAGATCCATTTGCGGTAAGAGACTTTGCATTGCAACAAACTTATTATGAAGATCAAGGTGCAGTCGGATTACGTACGGCAGATCAATTTTTATTCGATGGATTAAAAGAACAATTTGAAGAAATCATACAACGACCTATATTAGATCACAATGAATCTGGGTTCGGCTGGTATGACAAGGGAATTAATGGACGATTTCAAAGTTGCAAAGCAGGAGTACCATCTGTCTTTCATTGTGATACACAAAGTTGGGCCGCAGTTATATATTTAACGCCAGATGCTCCACCTCAATCGGGTACGAGTTTTTATAGACATAAAGAAACAAAACGGCGACATTCAGATGAAATTAATTGGGAGGCCGGCGAAGGATTAAAAGTTTTCAATCAACATACTTTCTTAGATGCATCACCTTATGAACGAGTAGATACAGTAGGAAATGTATTCAATCGATTAGTTATTTTTGATGGCAATCTTATTCATTCAGGACATGATTATTTTGGTTGGGATATTGCCTCAAGCAGATTATTTCAAATATTTTTCTTTGATTAGATTATGGAATTATTAAATACACACCCAATTAAAAAGAGCGACTTAGGTTTTCATGGCAATCTATTTGGAGGTAAACTGTTATCATGGATTGATGCATCTGCTGCAGGATATGCAATGCAACTATGTGACACGCCCCGTATGGTAACGGTATCGATTGATCAATGCAACTTTGAACGTCCTGCAAAAGAATCGCAATTATTAAAGATATATGGCCAGCCTACTAGAGTTGGAAATACTTCCATAACACTTTATATGGAAGCACGTGCTCATAATGTATATACAGGTAAACAAGATCTTGTTTTGAAAACACACACTACGTTTGTACAAATTGATGAAGGCGGTAATTCAATTCCATTAGGCGAAAAAGCTAAAAAACGAATCAATACAATGTTAGAAACTAAATAGTTTTATTCTATCCGTTTGATATTTATTATTGAACATAAAAAGGAGAGATTAAATGAAAAAACTAATTAGTTTATTTACTGTCCTTGCAGTTTTATTCACAACAACAGTTACGTTAGCCCAAGCACCTGCAGCACCAGGTAATGGTATTTATGGTTTGATCCATACACAATATCAAGTTGGGACCACAGCGCAAGGAACAACCACTGCAAATTTAACTTTGCAGAACACTACATTAACCAAATACACGGCAACTCAGTTCCGAGTATTCTATGACAATGTAGCTTTTACGGGTGCTACCGTAGCATTAATTGGTTCAACAACCAATTTAGATTTGCAATATGTTACCAATGCAGCTGCAGGTCAAATTACAATCACATTGGTATATACGGGTGCATCTTCTGCATATACATTAGCCAACGGTGAGCGATTTGTAATTACATTCACTCACGCAGCGCCAGCTGTATTCAATAACTTGGCTTCTATTACACCATTGACTTGGACGGGTGCAGCAGCATTCCAACCATATGCAGCTAAGCAAAATGGTATGGATACCACACTTAACCTTCACAACTATGGTGGTAACTTCATTTTACCAACATTTACGTTTGCAGGTACATTTACCAACACTACAGGTACTGGTGCTAAAGATTTACCATTAGCATTAGAAACACGTCCTGCGGGTGGATCTACTTGGGCACAACACTCAACATATCTAACTGATAACTCAGGCAACTTTACATTTACGGTTAACCTTGATACAACTTATTGGGATGTTCGTTTAGCTATTCAAGGTGATACCATGGGTATTGGTAACATTATCTCAGCAACAGATGCGCAATTAATCAATCAATGGGTATTAGGCAATGGCACTATGACTGGCTTTGATTATTATACAGCAGATGTGAATGGTTCAAACAATGTTACTATCACAGATGCATATGGTGTATTTGCTAAAGTATCAGGTAATTTTACAGTATGGCCAAACAACGTTAAGAATGTTAAGTTCTTTACAGCAGCTCAATATGCAACGATTAATGGCTCTGCGACGAACTATACTGCTACGATTCCAGGTGTGACTAACTTTACCTACGAAATTATTGCAGGTCAACCTAGCACAGTTACTTATTATGTAGCAGTACCTGGTGATGCTAACGGAACAGGTTACCATATGGCACGTGCCACTCCAATTGAAATCTTAATTGATCCTACTCCTGGTGTACCTAATCAAATCTACAATGTAATTGATAATGCAGTTGAATATGATTTTGTAACACCTTTAATTGAAGTAAATGTACCTTATTTATCAGTTCAAGCTGGTAATTTGGTTGATATCCCAGTTAAAGTATTTACTGCAGGACAAGAACTTAATGCATTGCAATTTGGGTTGAAATATGATCCTACCGTATTAGAGTTTAAAAATGTGTATGCAACCTCTGCAGCAATGTAATGGTTAACATATGTTAATCCTAACAATAGTGAAGTTAATTGGGGAGGTTATGACCCAACTAATAATACGAATCCAATTAAAAATGGAGATGAGGTTATACGCATTCAATTCTTAGCATTGCAGCCACAATCTGCATGGACAGAAAGTCCACTTTGGACAACTGATAAATATGCTGGTAATTTAATTCATAAAGATTTAGAAATCACTCCAACGAATGGCGTATTACAAGTAATTAAAAGCACTGTAGGAAATGTTATTGATTTGAATACTATTGAATTATATCCTAATCCAGTTTCAGAAGAAGTATCAATTACATTTAATGTAGCAAATGGTTCATTAGATGCAACGTTGGCAGTATATGATTTGCAAGGTAGAAAAGTAGTAACAATTTTATCGGGGCAAGTACCTGCAGGACAATACACATATGTTAAGAATCTAGGACACCTTGCTCCTGGAATGTATGTTGTTAATTTGTCATCAGATACAAATGCATCGATAGCAAAAAAATTAATTAAGGATTAAAAATGTCAGAAGAAATGAATGATGGAACATGGTCTGGTCTTAGAAAGACAATCGTTGGTACATTGGGCACGGTTGTAGCTGGCGGCGGTACTTGGTTAGGAGTTACACTATTCGGCGGAGGTGATGAAGAACCTAAAGAAGAAACAAAGACAGAGCAAGCTGCACCTGTAGTTGTCAATGTTCAACAGAACCAAGAAAATAAACAAAAGGTTGAAAATAATAATCCGTCGACGAGAACAATTATTTATGAAAATCATCCGCCGAAAACATTTACAGAACAACCTGAAAAACCTAAAAAAGTAGAAGAAGAATCATGGTAAGATTTTTTATCATATCTTTGTTGTTTGGGCTGGCTTCATGTAAGTCAGCTCAAGCACAAGGTATAGGGTCAGTTAAGACCGAACAATATCAAGCAGATTTTGAAAAGAAACAAAGCATAGAAGCAGTGGCAGATTATGACGGTGCAGTTCAAATTCCAATTCAAGTATTAAAAATTGGAATCAACGAAGAGCTTTATGCAATGTATCCAGAATTAAAAGATAAACGAGTAGGTTTGGGTGTTGCTAACATTGTATTAGAATACTTAGAATATACTAATCGTTTTATCTTTACAGAAGAAAAAGAAGAAATCAAGCAACGAATGATTGCTCAAGATAAAGCATCTGATAAAGGCATATCACAAAATAAAATTGATGTTAAAGGCAATGTTATTTTGGCAAAGTACTTTGTATATATCGAAGTATATGACTTTTCGGTGTCAGAAGATGAAATTGTTAAAATAGATGGCAAACAAACTATAACACAAACTACAAGATTAGGACTACAAGTTAAATTTGTTGATGCAGAGACTGGACAAGTAATAATGGGTTCGGGTTTAGGCGAAGCAAACACAATAAAAATGACAACTATATTAGATGACGTAACTGATGAGGTTAAGTTCAATCAATCTACTATAGGAATAAGCACCAAAAAAGCACTTGAGACGGCGTCTAGTAGAATTGTTAGCAGAATGATTGCTAAAGGAATTTTCACGCATTGAGGCTGTATTTTGTCATATCGATATTTATATGTATATTTATAAGTTTTTCAGCACGAAGCCAAACTTATAACTATAGTTATACTGATCCATGTACGGGTAATTTAAAAACAATCATTGTTCCAATTAATAGCAATTTAACGGTTAGCTATTATGGAGAAATTGGTTCATTTGGTTATAATGATTTTATTAACGGAACATTTGAAACTTGGGCAGCTGGTATATTTAATCAATACGGTCAAAATTCACCATGTGCTACAGTTGTAGGAGTAAGCACTACAGTTACTGTAACTCAAAATACTACATTTACTGTTTTAGGTATTTTGAATTCATTATCTGCAATTGCAGATGTAGCAGGTGGCGCTACAAATATACTCGGAGGATCTGTATCGTCTATAGGAAATGCTGGCTCTGATGGAAATAATTCTAACGAAGAAAAGGATAATAACAATGGCAACAATAATGGCAATAATAGCAGTAATGCTAATAATAGCAACAGCGGTACTGTCAACCCTAGCGGTACTAGCAACGAGACGACAGGACAAGGTAACGGCGAAACTGTACAAGGAACATCATCAGAGGGAGGAACTCAAGGCGGGACTGAAACAAGTGGCAGCACATCTGAAGGAACTGGAACAACAGAATCTACATCCGGAAATAGTCAAGGTAATGGAGGAAACGGTTCGGGAACACAAACCGAAGGTTCGTCGCAAACCGAGACACAATCGCAAGAAGAAGGCCCGGGGAAATCAAATATAACTGGAACTGCAACTACTACTACAAAAAATGCTCCTAGTAAATCAGAAGGCGGCAAACCTAGTGTTGTTGCATCAAGTGACTTTGTTGGTTTTAACTTTAGAAATTCTGAAATTAATTATGGTGCAAAAGCTACCGGTGGGTATACTGCATTGCGTTGGGATGGCCAAAGAAGTTGGGGAGCATTAGCAGATTATACCTCAGCACTTAAAGGACCTAACATCACAGGATTCTATGCGTGGATTCGTCCTAAGTCAGTGACATTGCTTTCAGGTACTGCTACAATTGGATTTGATGGTAATAAATCATTGTATGGAACAATAGCGGCCGGACAAATGTTTACATTTCAAAAAGTTCCGCGGCTTAAAGCAGTGTATATGGGAACAGTTTCATATGGTCATATCTTTCGAGAACAATTCCTAGGCACTGCAGTAATTGCTGGTGTAATGTATGATATGAAAGTGGGCAAACGATTTGATCTTAAACTAATGAACTTGATGGTTTATGCTCCATATGTTTCTTATTATAATGATATTGTATTAGCATCTCCATATGTAATGTTACCTAGCATCGGAACGAATGTTAGAATAACAAAACGATTTAAATTCAACATCAATGCGGGAGGAGCTTGGGACTTGAAAACGGCAGCACTTAATTACACAGTAACAATGGGTACTAGAATAATGATAGGTCAATAAAATGAAATGGATATCATTTATATTGTTTATATGTTTTAGTTTAAGTGTATTTGCACAAAGTGTAGTTAGTCCCACCGCAACCTCGTATCCACAGAGTACTGCTAATCAAGTTGTAAGTGGTTTTTCAGTTACGGGATTTAATGCATCGTCAACTCTTTTAATTACAATAGGTTTAGTAAATCCTCCAACCGGAACGACTCTACGATTAAATACAACTACCGGAGTTACTGCTAGTACTGGATATAATCTTACTACTAACTTTACACGAATAAGTTTTACTGGAACAATGGCTAATGTTAATACGGTATTAGCTTCTTTAAGATTGAATACAGGAGCTACTCCGGGTAATGTTTATATTGCCGTAACTGCTACCGAGAACCCAGTTGGTTATTTTTATCTTCCATCAAATGGTCACTTTTATAGACCTATGAGTTGGCCATCTGGTTATTCAGGTACTAGTAACTCAATTTATACTAATTTATTAAATCTTGCAGCTTCTCAATCATTTAAAGGACAAACCGGCTACTTGGTAACAATTACATCACAGGATGAACAGGATTTTATCCAAGCAAATGTACCAGGTAGTAACATTTTAATTGCATTATCTGATGTTCAACAAGAAGGTGTTTGGAGATGGGATGCAGGACCTGAGACAGGGACTATTATTAAGACTTCAAATAGCGGAGGTAATGTTTCTGGCCAATATAATAACTGGTGTAGTGGAGAACCAAACAATTGGGGTTCTGGCGAAGATTATACAGTTACTAAATGGGGTGGAGGAAACTGCTGGAATGATTTTGGTCCACCTGCATCTTCATTCCCAGGATCAATTAGTGGATATGTTGTAGAATTTGGAACCTGGTCCGATCCGAGCAATCAAACCTTTACTCAGTTTTATACTGGGTTTGTTACTCATCAAATATCTTGTACTGCAGCCCAAGCTCCAACTGCACCTACTGCAGTTAACGGTAGTAGAATGAATGCTGGTACTGTGAGTTTATCGGCAACTCCACCCGCAGGATCAACAGTCGATTGGTATACAAACTCTACTGGTGGTAATGTATTAGCAAATGGTTTAGGTGTAACCAATTACACGACACCCAGTATATCCAATACTACAATATATTATGCCCAATCAAGAAACACAACGAGTGGCTGTGTGAGTTCTGTTAGAACTGCAGTCACTGCTACTGTAAACTATCCTATTCCATTTACTCATTCTGGTTTTGTATATGGAGCAGAAGGCAATGGAATATCTAATGTGTCTGTTAAATTATTTCGTAAGTTAAATTCAGAAAGTGTATTTACACTACATGGTACATATACAACAACAAGTACGGGGCAATTTACTATAACAACTACATTGGATATTTCTTTGTATAGTTTTCAAATTGTTGTTGATGCATTAACAGTAGCTAATCCGGTAATAGCCGATGCGATGTTTTTTAATCAAAAAGTACTTAATCAAAATTTTGTATCAAAAGATTATTATCGAATGGATATAAATCAAAATGGTATTTTAAGTATTACTGATGTTTATTTGGATTATTTGAAAATAGTCAACATAGGATTTCCAATTGGGACTCCGACCTATAGATTATTTACAACTCCAGAATGGAACATAATTAATGCATCTACTAATAATTTAACTTCAACATATCCAGGAGTACAAAGTTTAACAATCACAAACCCGTCAGTCGGCGGCAATACTAATTTATATTTAATAAGGACAGGCTATGCTCAATAAACTATTTACAACATCTATTATTACATTATTTGTAACTATTGCAATTTATGCACAACCAACAGTTAAAATTGATAAAAAATATTATCAAGTAACATACTCACAAACATTGAAACAACCAGTTACAGTTGATTATGGTATTAGAACTAGAGAATGTAAAGCAACACGCTCTGGAATGGATTTTTATGCCGAAAAGGGTGTAGTAACAAGCAGCAATGTGGATTACGCAAACAATGAATGGGACAAAGGGCATATGGCTCCGGCCGCAGACTTTTGTTATAGTCGTGATGCAATGTTAGCAACCTTCTCTTATGCCAATTGTGCTTTGCAACATTACAAACTCAATCGAGGAGTATGGAAAGAGTTAGAAGCAATGGAACGTGTATGGGGACAAAAGGATTCTGTCATTATTCATATTGATATAATATTTGATGCTAACCCAAAAAAGACACCCGGTGGAGCTGCAATACCATCATTATTCAGAAAAACAATTACATTTGCTTCAACAGGCAAGAAGTTGGTATATGAGTTTCCAAATGTACCTCCAACCAAAACATTGGATAAATACTTAATCAAAGGCAAACTATGAAATGGTTATTAACATCCTTACTGTTTCCTATATTAACTTATGCACAGTGTGTTACAGTTGATACTGTATATTCTACAGCTAAGCTACGTGAGTTAGGCAATCGTGATATCCGTTTTGGTGTTCGGCAAATTGTAGAAGATGAAGTATCAGAACGTTTTTGTGTTGCTGAGACCGGAGAACCTATTGCAGTTGAGATATTCTATTTTGGTATTCCTAAATATACTATACGCATTGTAGGTGTTGAAAGAACCAATCAAGTAACACAGGTAGGAGTTAGATTGTATTATCGAGGCAAATGCTATGAAGGCATTGGCGAATCAGATACTGAGGTTCGTGCTGTGATGATTGAGTTAGTAGACAACAAAGTACCATTTGATAAGATGACAGTATCATCTGCGCTTAAAAAGGCTGTACATGAAGCTGTGGTTCTGTTGCCTGCTAATTAGTCCTATCCTTGCTTTCAGTCAAATACGTGTTGATGATGTAGGAGATGGTTGGAAAGGTTTAGTTGAGCAAGCTCTTAAAGTTATTGAAACTACAGATACTGCAAAATACAATTTAGTAACACGTTATTGCACTCAAATATCATATGGCTTACAATCATTTTCAACTACGGAATCAGGACACGTAATCATATTGCCAGTTGCTGAATTAAAAAAAGGCATAGTAAATGACATTGCGGCGGCTATTGTGCATGAGTCATTGCATTTATACTTTGTTCATACGCATATTACATTAGAAGAACCTGCAGAAGAAGCATTATGTTATGCATATGAATTAGAATTTCTCAAACAAATTCCGGGCGTAGAACAGTTCTTGTTAGATCACGCTTTGCGACAATACATATACTTTTCAGAAAAATAGGTTGGATCATATTGATTTATTTCTTATATTAATAGTATAAAAATAAAAAGATGGAATTAGTTAGATTAATTAACGACACGTGGCAATTGATTGACAGTCGTGGGTTTGTATTGCGTCAAGGCACATGGGATGAATGTTTTGACTTATTAGCTGAATTGAGTCGAGAAGAAGAAAATGAATCATATGCCTCATTCTTAGGAATGGCTGGCATTTAAGATACCCTGTCAAGGTAGTTTAAAAAAAATCGTGATGGTAACATCGAAGGTGCATAATGACGTCAACACCGCAGGTTAAGCGATATCCTGCAACATAGTTAGGTGGCTGAATTGGTAAGGCACATATAGCGAGAGTGAGTGCAGCTCGTTCGTTCAGTCGATAAGTTATATGGTGGTATAAATGCAGGTTCGAGTCCTGCCCTGACTACAAAGGGTGGTAGTTAGACGAAAATAGGGATTGCTGTGAAGTCGACTCGATCAGCATACTTAGAAGTAGAAATGAAGAGTCGCAAACCTTCGCCACCCAATAACACGTTTCGGCTCATCACCGAATAGTATGTCCAATATGATGAGAAGTGAGTTGATTGCTCATATGGAACTTCTGATAGAGAAACGCTCTATCTGGTTTGACTAACCACGGGGCAGCAAAAGAAGGTGGAAGAACAACGTGCCTTCGTAGTCTTTTTATATTTATTAATAACCCCACCTAAGATAGTATCTTAGGTCCTTCTGGAGATATGGTTTTCAGAATCATAATATCAACCCAAGTAAGACTGCCTGATCAGCAGAAACTGCTTGGGTTTTTTACTACCCATATTTATTAATAAAGGTTCTATGAAGCACTTATACACACTTATACTAATGCTTGCGAGCATCGTATCTTATTCTCAATATTGTCCAGCATTAGGTCCAGATCAGATTCTACCTTGTGGTCAAGGGACAACAACACTTACAGCAGATTTGACACAATGTGGCACCGGTGTGAATCCAAAGCAAACAACCACATACCAGGTTGCTTCTATTCCTTATGTAACACAAACCAATACAGGCACTCAGCTATTCATGACAGATGATTCGCAGCAAGGTCCTTTCAATATTGGATTCTCATTTTGTTTTTATGGGCAAACCTACACACAGTTTTGGGTAGGATCCAATGGATGGATTTCATTCAGTCCAGGGCAACCAACTACATTTACAACTCAAACTATTCCTTCGGGCAATTGGTTAGTTCCGAAGAATTGTGTAATGGGGCCATGGCAGGATTGGCATCCTGGGTTAGGGGGACAGATTAGATATCAAGTGCAAGGTGTGGCTCCTTGTCGCAAATTGGTTGTGAGTTGGATTGGAGTACCAATGTTTTCATGTACAGGTAATCAAGGCACATTCCATATTGTGATACATGAGTCAAGCAATGTTATTGAAAACCACATACAAAACAAACCTGCGTGTCTGCAATGGCAAAATGGAACTGCAACACAGGGAGTTCATAATGCATTAGGTACTGCGGCAGTAACGGTACCAGGACGAAACTCATCACAATGGACTGCTGTGAATGATGCTTATCAGTGGACTCCAAATGGCACCACAGTAACTCCAACACTTACTTGGTACCAAGTAGGTAATCCTGTTGCATTAGGTACTGGACCGACACTAACAGTTACTCCGTCAGGGCCTACTCAGTATACTTGTCATCTCACATATCCTACATGTAATGCAGGTTGGTCACAATGCAATGGTGGTACTGGTAATGGCCCTGATACTGTGTTAGTGGTACCAGGTCCTCCTATTCCTGTGTTAGGACCAATAACGGGCACTGATACCATATGCATTGGATCTGCACTCGAAGTATACGATGTAGCCACTCAACCTGGATACAACTTATTGTGGAGTAGTGTTGCACCTATCATCTCAGGTCAAGGAACAAGCGTTATAGAGGTTGATTTTAGTGCATTTCCTGCGAGTTTTATTCCCGGAGCTATACAAGTAACCCCAGAAGCCAACGGCTGTTTAGGATTGCCTGTGGATATTGATATTACTATATTCAGTGTGGCGCCTACAATACAACCTGCAGGACCTTTCTGTTCTTATGATGAGTTTGTTACATTACAAGCACAACCCTTAGGCGGAGTGTTTTTAGGAACAGGAGTAGTAGGCAGTAACTTCGAACCAAGTCAAGCTATCGGTACTAACACAATAACATACACATACGCTCAAAGCGGTTGTGTGTTTACTGCTACTACAGACATTACAACATATCCACAGCCCATATTAGATTCAATTGCTCCTTACAATCCTTTTTATGAGATATGCGAAGGCGACTCAGTATTATTAACATTCTCAGCTCAAAGCAGTATTCCAGGATATTCAGAATGGCAATACATGGGAACTACATATCAACAAGACAACATATCTATTGCATTTACTGCACCAGGACAGTTTCCACTCGCAGTGACAGCTTGGGCTAATGGTTGTGCATCGCCTCAACAGCAAACTGTCATTACCATTGCTCGTTGTCCTGAGTTATTGTTTTATATTCCTAACTCATTCACACCTGATGGCAATGAACATAATCAAACCTGGTTACCAGTATTCACTAACGGCTTTGATCCATATGATTATCAGTTGCAAGTATTCAATCGTTGGGGAGAAATGGTATTTGAGTCACGCGATCACACAGAAGGCTGGGATGGCACTTATGCATTACGACCAGTACAAGATGGAACCTATACATATCAAATATCATTTGGAGATAAGCAAACTGATTATCGTCAACAAATATTTGGCCATTTTGGTTTGATTCGTTAATTATTTTTCATATCATAAGTTATGAGTAAAATAGATAGAATAGCAATACCAGTTCACATTGAAGATGCACCGGCAAATAACTGGGAGTTAGTAAGAGAACATGATGGGTTGACAAAACGATCGGTTGGCATCATTTGGATTGAATGGACTGATGAAGGACGATTCAAAGCAAAACATGATGAGCCTGCTGAAGGTCGATCATTGCTTATGTCTCCATTCAATAATTTCTTTACATGGCAAACGACTACAGTAACCGAGATTACAGAACAAACCTCAGATTTGGTTGTATTTAAAACACAAAATAGTAATTACACATTGCGTAAACTATACGCAGAAGCAACTGGTAATCCAGTATAATATCCCTCAACACGGGAGTTCTTTGACATACGGAGGAAACTTATGGAAGCAATGTATTTTGCTGTAGGAGTATTAACAATGGTTTTGTTAGCAGTAGCTAGCTTGGCTGTATATAGTACTGTTATGGTATTGAAATTGAAAAAAAGATTTGAAGAACAAATACGTTTTATGCATGATGATTCAAATAATATGTATAGAACTATAAACGATCGCGAAGAACGATTGGCACGAGAATTGCATGAAGTCAATGATCATTTGCATAGAAATCTAGATGAATTTAGGTCATATGTAGATCGACGATTTGACAAAATGATTGACACATACCTTTTGGTAAAAGAAACCGAACAGGAATCAAAGAAATTAATTAAAGGATAACAAAGTTTTCTCCCGTGTTGGTTGGATATTAACTCATTATTTCTTATATTATAGAAAATAAAGAGTTATGACTTTCATTAAAAAATTAAAATCACGATTTAAATTATCGTTACGCCGTAGAGGCTTGTTATGTAAACAACCTGCAGAAACAACCCATCGTATCCGAATTAGCAGAACACTTAATCCAGATGGAACTACGACACAATATACTCGTTTAACTAAGAAGCCGATATTCGAAGGCAATACGTTTGAAACAGAGTTACATATCTGGAAGCAAATCCATAAGGATGTTAAAAAATAAATAATCAAATATATGTTAGCAAACTCAAATACAGAAGAGCAAGAACAATACAATGCATTCTTGCAAGAATTAACAAAAAATATTGATCCAACCGATTATATGCCTCCTTCGATAAGAGAAGTAGCTCGAATGGATATGCAAACACTTAAATCAGAATATGATTTAGTTCAAGCAAAAAAATCAGAACGTAGCTCAGCTCAACGTCGTTGGATTACGGAACGATATGAGTATGAACTTGCAAAAGTTGAGGCTGTTGCGCAAACTGAAAATGAAGATGACACAGTTAAGTAAGAAAGAAATGACTTGGTCTGCCCTCATTGGGTTGGTTTTAGGTACGGTGTGTGGATTGATGATTGCATTGTCAATGGTAAAGGAATATAAAAAATGTGAAATATTGAAGCGAGAAAATAAACTTCTACGCGAAATGGTTATGTATTATCAAGATACAACTACCGGATTAAAATACGTTGAAGGATGCGGAGAATGAGAAGATTTTTTGATAGCCTATATAACTTTTGGTATTTCCGCAAAGAGATATGGAGCTTTCGTCGATGGGACTATTCCTGTCAACTTAGGTTATGGCGTCGTTCATTGGAACCTTTGCGTGATTGTCTTGTTAATGGACTTGAAGTGCGCGTACCTCGTTTGAAAAAAGTTGCTGCAATCGAAGAAGCAATTGATCTAATTGATACGATATTAGCAGACGAATACATTGATCAAGCCGAAAGCGTACTTGGTATCTCATTTATGGATACTACAGATGCTAAAGAAGCCAGTAAGGTTGTTGAATATGCAAATGAGTTAGCTCAGAAAGATTGGGAACGACTTTGGAGAATATTTCGAGGACAGAATCACAATGAATATGTTATGTTAGTAGATCGTAACGAGGATCCGAAAAGAGACATTTGGGCCGAATGGTTTGATGGTACTGATATGCGCGGCTGGTGGGATTAGGATTATTAAATAATATTTCTTATTATAAGGTATGAGAACAATAGAAGAACAAGCATCACATTTGCTAGAGAAAATGACGGTAGATATGTCAATTGATTTTTGGCAGACAAAAGAATGTGCCATGGCTGCATGCGATGTAATGTGTGATTTCATTAGAGATTCAATTCCTAATGACGACATTACTCCGTTGGTAATCTATTGGGAAAAGGTAAAACAAAGGATACAAGAAACTAGATGAGTGTAGTTCACAAACCCAATCTTAATTTTGACAATGAAAAGAAGACTCATACGCCTTATTCAGAAATAGTAAAAGGACAACTTAAATCAAGTTACGAAAAGTTTCGAGAAGCTAAAACTCTTCCAGATAAAAAGAAAAAGAAAAAGGCTTTACCAGAGCCAGTACGTACCACAATGAATAAATGGTTTAACAATGGAAAATGAATTTGAAACTGAAGTAGAACAAGAAAGAACTCTTGATCAAATCAAAGAAAGCATTCAATTCAACAAACGAGTTATTCGAGCATTGGAGATTATATTTATCATCTTTTTATTAGGTGTTATAGGTTTCTTTATCAAAATGATAGCATATGGTAGTACCACATTAGATCTTATATCATATACAACGTTATTGATTGCAGTATGGAGAATTTGGGATACGGGTCAATCATATGAGGTTAGTAAATTTTGGGATGAATTAGAATTATTAAAACATAAAAAGGAAAACAATGAAAAAATATCTTAAAACATTCGCTGCCGTATTAATGGCATTTTCAGGAGCAATGGCAACTGCAAAGTTCTTTTTATCTCCGGTATCATATACAAGTGTGTTATATGGAGTAGCTGGCATATTGATTTTATATCCAGCAATTGGAGCTTATAACAAAATGTTTGATAACTTATTTGGCGAGTAATGAAACAACGTGTAACTAGTAGCAATTGGACAGCTCTGGTAGATTATGATATACAGAATTCGCTAACAGCGTTGACAGCAACCATGGACCAATTCTCTATGCTAATTCGAGAGAATGCAGAGTTACAAGCCAAATGCGAAGGCTATGAGAAGTATATTGCAATACTTGAAGGCCAAATTAAAATAGCAGAAAATATTATCTTAAAGAATAACAAATGACAAAATATAGAAATCGATACGGAGATGGTTATGAGTTTAGTCTTATGCCAAATGGTAACATTTTATGGACAGGTAATTTCAAATGGTGCCGTTGGGGTGTGCCTAATGTATATGATAAAGCATATGCAAAATACCAAGAAGATGGTGGCACTGAGAGTTTGGAGTCGTTCACGAAGTTAGTGCATGAGTGGGATGATGAGAAGGGTACTTACACTGACCTTGCAAAAAAATATGGACAATATGTCTATTCCGATAAGGATACTATCGATATGGTAGATCCATCAGGTGGACCTTACATTGCTCGTGGCAACAATATGGAATCATTTTCACCGGAGTTTGCTGGCAAGATTGTGCATAGTTTCAACCGCCTTGAAGAAGGTTATGAAATTGTTTGTTATGGGACTACGGAATAGGATACAAAGGTTTCATGTTGCATATCAATTCTATGTGATACCTACCATCAAAGTTACTTATGATAAATGGCTTCATGGCTACCGAGACATCCAATTCATTTGGGGACGTTGGGGCTTTGAAATTCGTATTGGTAAAAAGATTGGATAATTGAAACGTATTTCTTATTATATAGAAAAATAAGAAGTTATGAAAATAAGAATTGACAATATCGAATGCCGTTTCAGTCAAGGCTATTATGAAATCATTAAATGGTATCCTAATGCATATTACGGTACCGAAGAACGTATGATTGAAGAAGGTTGGGAACGTGTTGAGGTGAATGGTGAGTATCATGGAATGCGCAAAGACAATTGCACAGTCACCGCATCTTGCTTTGTGAATCCAGAATCTGCTTATACAGTTGCAACACTTGAATATCATAAAAGTGAAGGTTGGTGTAATATGAAAACGGTTGGAACTCGACTATTAGAGTTGAACAAGAAAAACCGCAAAGCATTCTTTAAAGTATACAAGTTAGCAGAGAAGGCAATCCGTCAAGAAAATCGTAGACGCAATGACGAATGATGAGATACGTGAGTTGATTGTGGCATATGAAAAGGTTGCTGCTAGCAAAGTATATAGTGCTAACATCATTCGATCAGCACAACGCAAAGCAGATTCATTGCGATCCGAATTGGCACCTGAGGAACCAAAGGAGCCAGAAAAAACAGGTATTAACAAATGGTTTAAATAGCATGAAAACATTTGAATTTTTAAAGATACTTAACTCTCCTTTCGTAAGGCCAAGAGTTAACATATATGTAGGACGGATTGCAGTAGGTACTCCTTACTTCTTTCCGCGAAGATTGGTTAAGCCAACGTTGCGTCAAGCAGCAGAAGTAGCTGTACAGCGAATTGCGGATGCAGAACGTTTCAATGAACTCAATGCAAACAATGATTATCGCAAACGCATACCTACCTTTGAGGAAGCACGGGATGAAGTAATGCGAGGACAGATATTTGTTCCTAAACGCTTTGGCTTTGACTTTATTGGGTTAGGATACAAGACAAAATGGACTAATACAGATTATCGTTTTGAATGGAGTC
>Ga0172373_10002316_pt1 | contig 29414 bp, 25 predicted proteins | sample Lak10m_2_FD_114546 | JGI IMG/M metagenome (GOLD analysis project Ga0172373, IMG submission 114546) | Freshwater microbial communities from Kabuno Bay, South-Kivu, Congo - kab_092012_10m | ecosystem: Environmental > Aquatic > Freshwater > Lake | place: Democratic Republic of the Congo...
CCACGCGGGGACGGTGATGGCCGGCGTGATGCTCTCCAGTTCGCCATACACGCCCCGCGCCCGCAGGCGGCTCAAATTTGGCAGCTCGTCCGCCCACCGTTCAAACACCAGTTCCGGCGCGGCACAATCGAGGCCGATCACCATCACCCGTTTCCGCGCCCCACGCCCGAACCACCTGCCGATGCCCATGCTGAACCTCATGCTTGTTTCGCCGCACGGGTTCAGTGTATCGCGCCGCCTGTGCTGTGGCTATGGGGAAGCGCCCTCACCCCCAACCCCTCTCCCCACCGCTGAGTACAGCTAGGCGAGGGGAGAAAAGCAAGTGTGACACGGTACAGGCTGTGTGAAAAGTCCTCACCCCTTGTATCGCGCCGCCTGCGCTGTGGCTATGCCGCAGAGTGGGGGCGAGTATTAGAGATGCTATAATGAGATTGAAAAGTGAGTACGTGATGATGAATGATTATCACATCAACATCTTTTACAGTCTTGAGGACGAAGCCTATATCGCGGATATTCCTGACCTGAAATATTGCTCGGCGCATGGGGACACGCCGCAAGAGGCGCTGGAACAGGTGCTAATTGCGAAAGCGGAATGGCTGGATGCGGCGCGGGAAAACGGGCGCAGCATTCCGAGACCCCGTTACCGTCCGGCGATCTATCAGGTGGGGTGAGGGGTATCTCAACAACCGACTCTCACCCCCTCTCCTAGCGGTACTCCGCGTGTTGGAGAGGGGGCAGGGGTGAGGTTCTTAAAAAACCTACCCTTGAAAGCCCCTCGATCCCCTCTCTGTGGTTTGCTGTATCCACCCGCCCAGTAACCGCCCGATCTCTTCAATCATCTGGCTGACGTGTTCATACTGCCCACTGTCCAGCCATGCCCACCCATACGCCATCCGCAAATACAAACGCAACTTGTTTAAGCAACTATCTGCTTCGCGCAGATGGAGCAATCGCCGTTCACCGCGTTGGGCATTAGCGTGGAATAATGCTTCCTGAAAGTCGAGCGCCGCATTCCCTAATCGCTGCACCACCAGATACCGCTGCGCCTTCGGGAAACGCTCACAGTGCGGGAGCAGCCACGTCAACAAGTCAAAGGTTCGGGTAAGGATGACCATCTCGTCGGGCATCGCGTTCGCCTCTCTCTCGAATTGGGATAATCTGTGGTCTGCTTACCGCAAAGCCGCCAAAGGCAAACGCGGGCACGCTCCTGCTGCACATTTTGAGCATCAGGTGGCAGATAAGCTGGTGCAGCTTCAAGCCGATCTGCGAAGTCAGATTTATCGTCCCGGTGCGTATCACCACTTCTATATCCACGAACCTAAGCGCCGCAAGATTAGCGCCGCGCCTTTTCGGGATCGCGTCGTACACCATGCGCTGTGTAACCTGATCGAACCGGTATTCGATGTCCGTTTCATCCCCGATAGTTACGCCAATCGCACAGGAAAAGGCACCCATGCCGCACTGGATCGGCTACAGGCGTTTTCCCAGAACTACCGCTATGTACTGCGCATGGACATCACCCGACATTTCCCGTCGCTCGATCATGCGGTGCTGCTGGCTGAACTCCAGCGGGTGATCCCGGATGCCGATATGCTGGAACTGATTCAGCACATTCTTGCCAGCGGCACGGGCGTACTGGCCGATGAATACGAGATGCACTATTTCCCCGGTGATGATCTGTTCGCCATCCATCGCCCACGCGGGCTGCCCATCGGTAATTTGACTTCGCAGTTTTGGAGCAACGTGTATATGAACCCGCTGGATTGGTTCATCCAGCGTGATCTGCGCTGTCCGGCCTACCTGCGTTACGTGGACGACTTCGCCCTGTTTAGCAACGACAAGAGGCAGTTATGGGCGTGGAAAACAGCCATTGTGCAGCGATTGGCACAGATGCGCTTGACCATTCATGAGCGCGAAGCACAGGTTGCACCCTGCGCACAGGGCATCCCGTGGCTGGGCTTCGTCGTCTACCCCACCCATCGCCGCCTGAAGCGCCGCAACGTCGTGAACTTCCGGCGACGGTTGGAACATCTGATAGACCTGTACCAAGCGGGGCATATCCCTTTCGCCGAACTGGATGCCAGCGTGCAAGGATGGATCAATCATGTGCGCTATGCCGATACGTGGGGACTGCGCCGCCATATTTTTGACAGCCATCCTATCCAGTTGCGACCCGCACCCCCACCCACTGAACTCCCACGACGCATTTACCCCAAACGACACAAGAAGCGGTGAACAAAAGCGGGCGCAGCGGGAGCGTATCCAGACTGCGCCCTATGCTCTGTATATGCCTGACCGCCGCAGCGATGCAGACCAGACTTGCCGGCGCTATCCTGCCGCCTTCGCCGCAACCGGAAAACCGTAGTCGCCCGGCACTTTTGGAAGCAGACGCCTACGCGCCTTCTGAAGGGTGAGCAGGTTATGGGCAGCCCCACCACCAACCGAACACCGTTGTTGTTGTTCCTGTTGTTCGGGTTGTTGTTGTTGCGGGCGGCGGCGGCGGCGTTGTTCTGATTGTTGTTGAACGCACCGCCCCGCAGCACCTTCCCGGTAGCCTGACGGCAGAAGGCCGCACCGACAGTATAACGCGCATTTTCCAAAACCGACTCGCCTGACGGCGAGAGATGTGGGGGAATCCCCCCACACCCCCCTTAGAGGGCGTGCTACGCACGCCGAGCGCCAGAGATTCAGAGGTCAGAGGAACAGAGATCAGAGTGCGCTCATAGGGGCAGCCCCACCACCAACCGAACACCGCTGTTGTTGAGCCTGACGTTCGGGAAGCTGTAGCTGCGGGCGGCGGCGGCGGCGTTGCCCTGAGCGAGGTCGAACGCACCGCCCCGCAGCACCTTACTTTCAGCGTTACTATAACCATCTACTATTTCCAGCTTTTTGTAATCGTTCTGGCACCACTCAAACAAATTCCCTGCCATGTCCAACACTCCGCACACCGCTGCCCCCTGCGGGTACATCCCTACCGCTGTCGTGCGGCTCAATCCCGCTTCGCTCGTATTGGCATACCCATCTTGCCACGTATCGCCCCAAAGATGTGTCCGCTTTTCTTCACCGCCCTGCGCTGCCCATTGCCATTCCCATTCCGTCGGCAGCCGCACCTTCCAATCGCCCGCCCCAAACGGTTCATACAACCCGAACTGGCGGTACTTGGCATCTAACCACCGTGCAAACGCTACCGACTGATACCACGATAGATTGTCGCGTGGCGCATTGCTCATCTTTGTCCGCTGATTTTCCAATTCCTGCCGCTGATACTTTTCTGGCATTTCTACCCACCACGCCGGATTTTTGAACCCGTCTTCGGCACTCACAAATGCCTGATACTGCACGTAAGTAATCAGGTATTTGGCGATATAGAATGGCTGTACCGTGAAACTCTTGCTCTTAATCTCGATTTCGCCGCCGGGTATCACTGGCAGCCAATCTATCTCCGGCACACCCTCTTTCACACCGACTCCATGCCGGGTATCCCCAATGACAGCCAAACGATCACCGATGTCCCGCCGCCGTTCGTGATCGGTTGTGAGGATTTCGATCTCTCGCAGCAGCCGTGCCTGTTCCGGCTCGATAAACGCTTCTTCCACCGGATTCAGGTCTGGTTTCAGCCGTTCCCGCATGGCGTAGACCAGCACCAGCCGTTCCTGCGGCCAGAGCAGGAAATCCGGGCGGCCTTTTTTGTCCCACTCCTGCGCCGCGCTGCGAACCTGCCGCAGCAAAATCAGGTCTTCCTGCGCCCCGGCAATCCATGTTTTCAAGCGTTCCCAGCTGCGGAACAGCGCCTCGTGGGCGACTTCTACCGTGCCGCCATCCGTTACCAGCAGTCGCGCTTGCACAAACGCCTGCATCAACCGCTGTTCCGCGTTGTCAAAATGCCCCTGATCTGCCCGCTGCCGCGTGGCAGTTCCGCGCTCATCCACCGTCACCAGTTCCCGGAACACCCGCCCTAGCACCAGCTCTTTGTCCGCCAGCGCCAGCGCCGCAAAGGTATTTTCCGCCCGCCGCCCGATGGCTCCTTCCACGCCCCCCAGCGCGGCATAGGCGCTGCGGGTGAGACACTTCGCGTCTCCGGCGGCGTGATACAGTTCATCCAGCGCATAGGCCAGCAGCGCCAACGCCCCTGATTCGGTGCCAGTGTCGGCCTGCATTTGTTCGGGCAGCCCGTCATCCCATGTCAGCCCCGCCCGTTCCGCCGGACGTTTAATCATTTCGAGGAGTGCGCCCGCCGTCGGTGCGGAGAGCAGGTAATTGCCCTGATTCATCAGGCCGGCCAGCGTCGGGTCATCAATGGCCTTCGCCGTGAAATCGGAGCGCATCGTCACCACGCAGCGCAACCGCCGCGAAGCCTGTATCGCCGCCAGCAGCGCGATAAAGTCCCGTCGTTCAGCGGCGCGTTCATCCGGGATGCCCGTGAATAGTTCCTCAAACTGATCTACGAAGAACAGCACTTCCGCCCATTCCGGTGCTTTCGCTTCGCGCAGCAGCCCGTCACACACGTTGATGAGCGCGGCAGGGTTCTTGCGGATGCTGCTGATGAACCCTTCTTTTTCCTGCTCGATCAAGAAGGGCGAGACAGGATGTTCGGGGAAGGTTTCGCACAGCGCCGCAAACAGCGCCGCGAAGGGATTTTCCGACTGCCCCGGCGTGAAGCGCACGAAGCGCCAGTCTTTGCTGCCCGTCTCCCCGCTGACGATGGCGTTGGCTTTCAGGCGCGGAATCAGCCCTGCCGCCACCAGCGAGGACTTGCCGCTGCCGGAGGCCGCCACCACCGCCGTGAAGCGGCTGTTCTCGATTCGCTTCACCAGTTCGCTGGTTTCTGCGCCGCGCCCGAAGAAGATGGGCGCATCTTTTGCCGTGAACGCCCGCAAGCCGGGGAAGGGCGATCCCGCCCACAACGGCGCGGCTTCCACCTGTGGTCGGTGGGTCGGCTTGTCCCCGGTTGCGCTGTAGCCTTCCGCCGTCAGGATGTTGTAGATAATCTTGCGTAACTGATCCAGCAATATCTGGCGCAAATCTTCAGGCGTGGCATATTCGTTCACGCCGCCTTTCAGCGCACCCGTCTCCGAATCGCTGAACTGGTCGAAGAAATCCAGCACGGCATGGTACTGCGCCACCTGCTTGCGGTCTTTCATATCGAGATGCGGTTCTTCGGTGCGTCGATAGATCAGGGTGATCGGCTTGCCTGTGGCGCGTTCGGCCTCCAGCGCATCGTTGAACTCCCATTCCGTTCCAGACCGATATTTCGAGTCGTCGGCCTTCTGGTATTCCGGGTAAGGCAGTTCCGTCCCCATCCGCCCCCAGAACAGCACCAGCGCAATATCACATTCCGATGGGCGGGGCATCCCCTCTTTGATAGCGGTTTGCGGGGTCATCGTCGCCCGCATGGCGGTGCCGCTGCCCTTCTTGTCCCATGCAATCGCGTGAATGGATACCCCGCCCAACAGTTTGAACAGCGGGTCATATTCCAGCGTGTCCAGCACTTCCAGCGCCACCGCCCGTTCTTCGTTCACATCGCCGGGGGAAGCCAGAAACACACGAATCTGCGGGACGGTTCTGAGGGTTGCACTGTTCATCGCCAGCCTGCTTACACTTATTTGCGGGGTAGATGATTTGATAATACCCAATCCCCGCCCGGAAGCCGAATCGCGCTCACCATAAGAACCTCACCCCTCAGCCCCCTCTCCGTAACGCGGAGTACCGCTGGAGAGGGGAAGTAAGATGGTCTTACACCCTTCGCCATGACGCGCAGCGGAAGGGACGGGGATGATGGTTATTATGCACCCGTGTGCCGCGCTACCGTTGTATAATGGGTTTGAATGAGAGGAGGCATGGCTGTATGTTGAACATCACAGAACAGATTATGGATGCAGTCGAAAAGCTATCCGTTGAACAGCAAACCCGGATACTTGAACTGGTACAGTCTTGGAGCGCCTCATCCCTGCCTCCCGCTACCTCTGGAATGACGCTGCTGGCCCATATCGAGGACTTCCACTTTGAGCCGGGGAAGTGGATGCGATGATGCAGATTATCCAAGACGACTGCGAAGGTGTGGATGCCGATGGCTGGTAATGGCTACCTGCTCGATACGGTGTCAAGCGCGATAAGTTCTCGTATTAGAACGAGTGCAGGCCGCAGTCTATATGATGGTGATGTTATGGCTTGTGGAACAGTTCGAGATATTCCGGCGGCATGAGGCGGTTCGGAAGCTCGGACTCGGTATCTAACGGTTCGTGAAATCCCAACTCAATCATGCAGCGCAGCACCGCTTGATACTGCCGAACAATCATTTCCGCCTGCGGCATGTGCTTGTTTCCGCGCCATAGCGCCGCAAGATCGCTCAATTTGAGTTCCATCGTCTTGAGCAGGCGCTCATCAACAGGAACGGCATTGATTGGCATCATCGGTCAACATCCTTCTGGCTTCCAGCGTGTGCCTTCGCTTTCTAGCACCGCGACATAACGAACCAACTGTCCAGTTTGCTCCGGGAGTGGGAGCGCCAGACGGCGAGGAAATGTCGCGCAGTTATCCTGATCTGGCAACGGCGGGTATCCTCGCTGTGGAAAGGCATACGTGAATACTGTTTTTTCAGTATACCACTGTAGTGCTTGTAGTCGTATTCGTTTGTACTCCGCGTCGGGTAGTTCAATTGAGATTTGCCAGACTTCAGTGCGTGCCCCTTGCTGATGCAGCTCATAAGCCCGCACAAAAATAGAGAAATCATCTTGCAGCGCCCCGTCAAGCGGCTCGTTCTCTTTCAACCATTCAATCGCAGCTTCTTCGCCGCCAATAGCTTCAATGGCTTCAGGTGTAGGATGAAAACCGAGGATAAGGTCAGGTTCATCCTCGAACGCAAAGCCAACATGCCCCGCCCGAATTAAAGCGGGTTCGTTTTGGTATTCTGGGATTTGAAAACTGGTGCCACGAAAGCCGATCAGCGTGATTCTTTTCATACATACTCCAACTCCGCGAATGTGATTATACCAGCGGTTATCATCCCCTTCGCCGCTTTACATTCCCCCGCCCACAACCCCTTCGGCGCAAGTTGGTCGCAGACCGATGCGGTGTTACATTACACTCTTAAAAGTGCAGTTGAATGATCGTGAGGTAAACCTTTCATAACGCGCTATTTCGTTGGGATTGATGTCCGCACAACGGCCTCGAAAGCTCTGGCGATTGACGAACTGGGAAATGTGGTCGCCACCAAGAGCAAGCCGTACGAACTCTCCACGCCGCGCCCGCTGTGGTCGGAGCAAGACCCGGAAAACTGGTGGTAGGCCACCAGCCTGCTTATGCTTATTTGCGGGGTAGATGATTCGATAATACCCGATTGTTGCGCGGATGCCGAATCGCGCTCACCATAAGAACCTCACCCCTCAGCCCCCTTCAAGGGTAGGTTTGGGGGGGGCGAGGGTTCTTTCGTAGGGACATGGCGCGTGCCGTGTTCGCTTGACCAACAACCATTCAGAGACAATATACCCCCCGCGCCCCGCCTACAGCGCAGGCCGCCGCAAATGATGATCGGTGGCCTGCTCGAAGGCGTAGGCCGCCCGCAGCAGCGCCGCCTCGCGTCCCTGCGCCGCCACCATCTGCAACCCCATCGGCAGGCCGTCCGGCGTGAAACCGGAAGGCAGCGACAGCGCCGGATTGCCGGACATATTGAACGGCGCGGTGAAATAGGACATCGAAGCGCGGGCGGTTTCCACCTCGGCGGCATTGTCGAAGCGCGGCGCAACCACGCGGGTTGTGGGCGTGAGCAGCACATCGCACTCGCGGAACAACTGCGCCATCCGGTGACGGGTGCGCGTTTGCGCCGCCCGTGCCAGCGAATACTCAATCCCGCTGAACTCATGACCGCTACGCAACCGCGCCAGCACATCCGCGCCGAAGTCCGTCGGGCTTTCGTTCAAGCGCCCATCATGATAGGCCGCCGCGTCCGCCGACACGATCAAGCGGCTGGTGTAGAGCGTGTCGCGCAGGTCGCCCAGATTCACCGTCTCGACCTGTGCGCCCAACGCTGCGAAAGTCTGCGCAGCCTGCTCCACCGCCTCCACAATGCGCGGGTCAGCATCCGTGAAGAACGCATCGCGGGCGATTAGCACCCGCCAGCCGTTCACACCGCGATCGAGCGCGGGCAGCGGGTCTTCGTCGGGCATCTCCAGCGCGAACGGGTCGTCGGCATCGTAGCCCATCATGGCGGCATACAGCAGCGCGGTATCGCGCACCGTCCGCGCCATCGGCCCCGCATGATCGAGCGACCAGCTTAGGGGGAACACCCCGCGCAGGCTCAAGCGTCCGAAGGTCGGTTTCAGTCCAACAATGCCGCACAGCGAGGCCGGAATGCGTATCGAGCCGCGTGTATCGCTGCCCAACGCGCCGGGGATCATATCCGCTGCCAGCGCCGCGCCCGAACCGCCCGATGACCCGCCGGGGCTGCGACTGCTGTCCCAAGGATTGCGGGCGAACCCGTAATGTGGGTTATCGTTCAGCACCCCCAGCGCAATTTCGTGCAGGTTCAGCTTGCCCAGTACAATCGCGCCCGCCGCCTTCAGCTTTTGCACCACCACCGCATCGGCAGTCGGCACATAATCCGCAAAGAATTTCGAGCCGAGCGTCGTCCGCACGCCCGCTGTCTCGTACAGGTCTTTGAGCGCCACCGGAACGCCGTGCAGCGCCCCGCGCAGTCGTCCCGCTTGCAGGTCGGCCTCGGCTGCGGCGGCAGCCTCCAACGCCTGTTCGCCCATGACGGTGATATAGGCGTTCAAGCGCGGGTTCAGCGCCGCGATTCGCTCCAGATAAAAGCGGGTGACGGCGACGGGCGACCAGTCACCCTGCTGGATATGCTCTGCAATCTCGGAAAGGGGTGTAAAAGCGTCCATGTTTTAACCTGTTCCTAAATAAAAACAGCGAACCGCTGTGGCTCGCTGTTTAGCATACTCGATTCAGATCAACCTCACCAAGCCAGCAGCGCCGGGTCTTCCAGCACGTTTCGCAGGTCGGCCATGAATTGTGCTGCCGTTGCGCCATCCACCACACGATGATCTGCCGAGAGGGTGATCGTCAGCAAGGACTTCAGCACTGGCTGACCGGCCTCATCGGGGACGAACTGGCGCGTGGTGCGCCCGACCGCGAGGATAGCTACCTGCGGCGGGTTGATGATCGCCGTGAAGCGATCTACGCCGAACATGCCCAGATTGCTGATGGTGAACGTGCCATCCACCATATCCGCCACGCTTAGCCCGTTCTGCCGCGCCCGTGCCGCCGCATCGTCCACGCGGGACTGAATCGCCCGCAGCGTCAGGCGTTCGGCATGATGCACCACCGGCACGATCAGGCCGGCTTCCAGCGCCACCGCCACGCCGATATTGGCTGTCGGCCAGAACGAGATGCTCTCGCCGTCGGTGGTCGCGTTCAGATCAGGATGGCGCAGCAGCACGCCCGCTACCGCCTTCACCACAATCGCCGTCACCGAGAGCTTCTCGTTGCGGGCTTTCAGCCGCGCCCGCAGCGCCTCGATTCCGGTCATATCAATGTCGGCCTCGAAGAAGATGTGCGGCGCGGTCTGGAAGCTCTTTTGCAGCCGATTGGCAATCGTGCGCCGCATGCCTTCCATCTTGACTGTGCGCGGCATATCGTCCGTCGCAGCGGGGACAGACGGCGCAGCAGGCGCGACTGGTTGAGCAACGGCAACGGGCGGCGGCGCAGCCAGCGCCTGCTGCACATCGTGCGCCTGAATGCGCCCGCGTGGCCCCGTTCCGGTGACGGTCTGAATATCCACACCGGCCTGCTGCGCGATATGGCGGGCGGCAGGTGTGGCACGCACTTTGCCCGGTTCGGACGGGACGGCGGCCAGCGCGGTTTCCACATCGCGGCGCGTAACGCGGCTGCCGGGGCCTGTGCCTTGAATCTGTGCCAGATCAACTTGCGCCGCTTCCGCCATGCGTTGTGCAACCGGAGTCGCTTTGGGCGCAGCGGGGGCGCTGGGCGCGGCTTCAGCAGGGGCAGCAGCAGCAACGGGGGCGACTGGCGCAGGGATACCGCCAGCAGGCGGCGCTTCGCCGGGGCGCAGCAGGTAGCAAATGACCTGTGTCACGGGGACAGTCGCGCCTTCGGCATACAGCAAGTTATAGAGCGTCCCGGCTTCGGGCGCTTCCACTTCCATGTTTACCTTGTCGGTGGTCACTTCGCAGATCGGGTCGCCGGAGCGCACGGTTTCGCCCTCGTGCTTCAGCCACTTCACGATGTCGGCTGTTTCCAGCGTGAATCCAAACTTGGGGAGAATGATGGGTACGGGCATACGCTGTTCCTATTCAGCCGCCGCTGCACCGATCCGGCACAACGGCGGCGACTTGCGCTTTAGTATTCGCCACGCGCCAGTTTGCGCGCTTCACGAACAATCGATTCCACTTGAGGAACGGCGTGGTATTCGAGTTCGCGGTTGTAGGGGATGGGGATGTCCAGCCCGGCCAGTCGGCGCACGGGCGCTTCCAGATAATCGAACGCTTCGCTGGAGGCGATCCGCGCCACGATTTCGCCGCCGAAGCCGCCCATCTGAACAGCCTCATGCACCACCAGCGCCCGCCCGGTCTTTTTGACCGAAGCGATAATTGGCGCATCGTCCAGCGGACTCAGGGTACGCGGGTCTACCACTTCCAGTTCGATGCCCTCTTTCGCCAGCTCCTCGGCGGCGGCCAGCGCACGGCTGACCATGACCGAGGTGGCGACCACTGTCACATGCTGGCCTTCACGCGCCACCCGCGTCTGACCGAGGGGGATGCGATAAGGTTCCTCCGGCACATCGCCTTTGGTTTTGTACAGCAGTTTGTGTTCGATGAAAATCACCGGATTGTCGTCATCAATCGCCGCCAGTAGCAGCCCTTTGGCTTCGTAGGCGTTGCTGGGCATGACCACTTTCAACCCCGGCACATGCACGAACCAGTTTTCGAGGCTTTCGCTATGCTGTGCCGCCGCGCCCGTGCCCGAACCACCGGGCATCCGCAGCACCATCGGCACGCTGGCCTTGCCGCCGAACATAAAGCGCACTTTCGCCGCTTGCAGCACCATCTGTTCCATCGTCAGCGTGACGAAATCCATGAACTGAATTTCGCCCACCGGACGCATTCCCGTCAGCGCCGCGCCGATGCACGCGCCCGCAATCGTGGCTTCCGAAATCGGCGTGTCAATAATGCGTTCCGCGCCAAACTCCTGAAGCAGTCCGGCACTCACGCCGAACGCACCGCCATATACACCGATGTCCTCGCCGATCATGAACACCCGCGAATCGGCAGTCATGGCCTGACGCAGCCCTTCACGCAGGGCTTCAGCGTAGGTTAACTCACGCATACACACCCTCCAGAATGGTGCTGACATCCGGCATCGGGCTGGCTTCGCTAAATTCTACAGCGCGGTCAATAATGCCCAGCGCCGTGTCGCGCATCCCGTCCGCCCCGGCCTGATCGAGGATGCCGCCCGCCACGAGCAAGCTGGAGAACCGCTTGATCGGGTCGCGCTGTTCCATCCATTCCGCCACTTCATCGCGGCTGCGATAGGCTTGACGATCGCTCTTGGAGTGTCCCTTGTAGCGGTAAGTGACCGATTCGACCAGCGACGGGCCTTCGCCACGACGGGCGCGTGCCGCTGCATCGGAAATCGCCAGATACACATCCAGCGGGTCGTTGCCGTCCACCGTCACGCCGGGGATGCCGTATCCGGGAGCGCGTTCGCTGACATGCTCGATGTTGAACGCCTTCGGGAACGGCATGGACATGGCGTACTGGTTGTTCTCGCACAGGTAAATTACGGGGAGATTCCAGATTGAGGCCATGTTCATCGACTCGTGGAACGCGCCTTCATTAGATGCGCCATCGCCGAAGATCACAATGCAGACCTGATCGGTCTTGCGCATCTTGATGCTCAAGCCCACGCCCACCGCCAGCGGGACGCCGCCCGCCACGATGCCGTTCGCGCCGAGGTTGTTGGACTCCATATCCGCGATGTGCATACTGCCACCGCGTCCCCGGCAGTAGCCGGCTTCACGCCCCAAGAACTCCGCCATCATGCGTTCCGGCGTAGAACCCCACGACAGGCAATGTCCGTGACCACGATGGTGATTGAGCAGGTAATCGCCGTCGCGCAGTGCGCCCGAAGCGCCCACCGCCGTCGCCTCCTGCCCGATGCTGAGGTGCATCGTGCCGTGTACTTTGCCGAGGCTGTAAAGCTGTTCGGCGCGCTCCTCAAAAGCGCGAATGGTGTGCATATCCTGAAGCATCTGCTTGAGGACTTCCGGCCCCAAGGACTCGATCACTTCATGATAGCGTTGAATGACTTCCGGTTGGAGTTGTCCACTGGCGACCATTAAAATCCCTTCGTTCTAGCACACCCGGCTTATGACCTATGAGATGACGTTTCCGGGGGAGCAAAAGGCAGCTTGCTGAAGAAACTGTTGAAATCGAAGTCAATCGCGGTGTTCCGGGTGACGATCCGGTGTAGTTCGCGCAGCAGAGGCAGCGCATCAGCAGCGAGTTTACCACGTGAGGTCATGGACTCAATAGCTGGCATGATCGCTACCACTGCGTCCACCCCTTCAATGGTTTCACCGGGCATTTCTTCAACGGCGTCACTGTACGACAGCCCCAATCCCAGTAAGCGTCCCATGCGCGAATTGCGCCCGCCCTGCGTGGTCACGAACAGATCACCCGCACCCGGCAGGCTGTACACCGTTTCCATGCGCCCGCCCATTTGCTGCACCAGCACAGCCGTCTCCGCCAGCCCTTGCGCGAAAATGGCGGCGGCATAGTTGTGATTCTGCGCGTTCGCCACATCCTTGCCTTGCCGTTCCAGTACACCCGCCGCCAGCCCTACCGCCAGCGCATACGGGTTCTTCATCGCCACACACAGTTCCACGCCGATCAAATCATCGGATGTCCAGATGTGATAATACGGCGTGCTGAACATCTCCCGCAGTTTGGGCAGCACTTCGGCGCTGCGCGATACAAACACCACGCTGGTGTGCCGACGCGCTGCCAGTTCACCGGCAATCGAGGGGCCGCCCACCGCCGCGTAATGCACCTTGTCGCGGATGTCGGCGGGCAGGTTGTTGTGAATCACATCCGGCAGCACCTGTAGCTCACCCTGCGCGGTGCTTTCCAGCCCCTTCGTAATCATCATGATGATCTGACCGGGCTGCAAGTGCGGGCCAATCGCCTCCGCCACCCAATGCACGCCCCGCGAATTCACACCTAGCAGCACCACATCCGCGCCCTGAATCGCGCTGGCAATCTCGGTGTGGTAGAAAGGAGTCACATTGTCGTGAATCGTGCGGCGCAGGCGGGGATGCAGGCGGTTGTTCTTACAACTGGTGATAATTTCCTCATCCAGATGCGTGCCGACCAACCGAATTTCATTCCCGTTGTCAGCAGCGGGGAAGGTGATTGCCGTCCCCATCACGCCCGCGCCAACTACCGTGATGATTGCCATGCTTCGTTTCCCTTTTGTTAAACAGGCGGGCGAAAAAACTCTATTTCACAAATGTGCAAGTTGTTCACATTTTACCAAATTGTATGTGCGCGGGGAAAGTGTGTCAAGCAAACCGGATCGGGAATATGGTACCACGCGAGAGGGGTTGTAAATGTTCATGCCGTTTTCTATTCGCAACAACTTGACAGCGTTCGACAAACGCAATATATTCATCACATAAGTGCAGACATTGCACATTTGTGAAATTTTTAGCGTATTCAAAATCCTTTTGGAGAATATTGATGGCGAACCGTATTGCTGCTCAATCTGAGCTGTCGCTCAAAGGCAACCAGAAGCGCCGTCATTTCTGGTCTAGTGAAAACCCGGTTTTCTGGTTAGCACCAGCGGTTGTTTTCCTATTCCTGTACAGCATCTTCCCCCTGCTGTTCAACCTGTACCGCAGCCTGTATGAATTCAGCAGCAGCAAAAAAGTGTGGGTGTTCGTCGAACTTCGCAACTGGATCAAACTGTTTACAGATGACTCCCGCTTCATCAACGCGCTGGGGATCACCCTTCAGTATGTCGCCATCGCGCTCGTGGTTGAACTCCTGCTGGGGCTGTTGATCGCCCTCCTGCTAGACTCCAAACCCTGGGCATCCGGCCTGATGCAAACGCTCATCATTCTGCCGATGGTCACTGCCCCCGCCGTCGCGGGTTTAATGTTCCGCCTGCTGGAACATTCGGAATTTGGTGTACTCTCCATTCTGGCCTATTCGACGGGCATCTTAATCAAAGACGAGCCGCTGATGGGCGGCACCGGCAAATATGCGCTGGTGTCGGTACTTATCGTAGACATCTGGCAGTGGACGCCGTTCTTCATTCTCATCATCCTCGCCGGCCTAAAGGGTATGCCCCTCGAAGTGCTGGAAGCCGCCGAAGTAGACGGCGCGAACTGGTTCCAACGCCTGACTCGCATCAAGATTCCGCTGCTGTTCGGCGTCATCACCGTCGCCATCCTGTTCCGGTTGGTTGATCTGTTCAAGGTTTTCGACTATATCGCCATCATGACGGCAGGCGGGCCGGCGCTTCGCAGCGAATCGGTCAGCTACTACAGCTTCGTCAACACCTTTGCTCAGGTGAAATGGGGCTATGGCGCGACTATTGGGGTTGTCATCATGGCGATGGCATGGCTTTCCGCATGGGTTTACCAGAAGGTGTTCCATCTCAAGTGGTGAGGACTGCCGGATGAAGTGCCGGGTCAACACGCTATTCATTACTTGTCATTAAACTGTTGTTGAGAGCTTATCCAATATGACTGCTACGACCTTTACGAACATCACGAACGAGCAGCGACAGGCCAACCGCGAGTATCAGCGGCGGCAGCACCGCCGCAAGTTCGTCGAAAAAATACTGGTCACGCTGCTCACGCTCGTGATCGTGGTGGTTTTCGTGTTCCCGATTTTCTACTGGGCGCGTCTGTCCATCACACCCTATAAATATGTGTTCACCATCCCGCCGCGCTTCGACTTTCCGGCGACCACCACCGCGTGGTGGAACGTGGTCATGGGGCAGAAGTCGTACAGCGATGTCATGCTGGAGCAGGTGGGCGGCAACACCGGTGTGGGCGGCGCGGGCACGAGTGGCTATGACATTCGCCCCCGTATCGTCAACAGCGTCTCGATTGCCGGCCTCAGCACGCTGGTGGTGATGATCGTGGCAACCTTCACGGCCTATGCGCTGTCTCGATTTGACATGCGCTTCAAGCAGAATATCGTGTTCTTCGTGCTTTCCACACGCTTTATGCCTGGTGTGGCCGTCGTGCTGCCGCTGTACCTGATGTATAGAGAGATCGGGTTGTATGACACCCGGTTCGGCCTCATCCTCGCCCATGTCGTGATTAATCTGCCCATCGCCGTCTTGCTGCTCAAGAGCTTCTTTGACGATGTGCCGCGTGATCTGGACGACGCTGCGATGGTGGATGGTTGCACCCGCTTCGGCGCGTTCTGGCGCATCATCGTGCGCTATGTTGCGCCCGGATTGGCGGCGGCGGCGGTGCTGTGCTTCATCTTCTCGTGGAACGAATTCCTGTTCTCGCTGTATCTCACCCGCACGCCCGAATTGCAGACCGTTCCCGTGACCATCCGTACCTACGATGCCTCGGCGGGAACTACCGAATGGGGTCTGATGTCGGCGGCAGGCACAGCCGCCGTGATCCCGGTGTTCATCTTCGTGTTGTTCGTCCAACGTTATCTTATCCGGGGTTTGACGCTCGGCGCGGTACGCGGCTAAGTCGAACCCAGACTTATCGAATCATGGAGTCGTTAAGGAGGAAGATGTATTCTCAGCATGAGTGAGGTGCCTGAATACGTTGAGTTCCCGAAGTCATGTTCCATATTTGGATTTTATAAGGGAGAAGATTGAAAATGAATATGCGTGATCGTCTGCAAAGATTGTTCGTTGCCGAGCAGGGCAAAAAACTGGCGAAGGGCCAGATTAGCCGCCGCGAATTCCTGCGCCGCGCTGGTATTGCTGGTTTTGGAATGAGCGCCGCCGGACTCATGCGCATGGAAACCCGTCCCTCCAGCGTGTTGAAGCGCCCGATGATGCAAGATGGCGCGGCATTGAACGATGCCCAGATCGCATGGCTGAAGGAAGTCGGCGGCAAGTTCGCTGGCAGCACCGTCCGCATTTCGTCGGAATCGACTGCGCCCAGCCAGATCATCAGCGCCCTTGCGACCAACAAGGATGATCCGAACAGCTTCAGCAACCTGACCGGTATCGAAGTGGTCTGGGAACAGATTCCTCTGGATCAGGTTCTCAGCAAACTGGTGCAGGACACCGCCACTGAATCGGCTCAGAACGACATTTACTACATGGATCAGGCGTGGGTTGGCCGTTTTGTGAACGACACCGTTGATCCGTCGGAACGTCTGGCCGATGGCAGCGAATTCAACATGCCCGATTTCAACTTTGACGATTTCGTTCCCGAACTACTGCCGGCGCTGGCCTCCTACGGTGGCCGTCTGGTCGGTCTGCCCTTCGATATTCCGATCTTCATCTACATGTACCGCAAGGACGTGTACGATCAACTCGGTCTGGCGCCCGCGACCAACATGGACGAATTCCTCGCTGCGGTCAAGGCCATTGACGAAGCCAAGCTGACCAACGCCGATGGTTCGGACATTCGCGGTCTCGTTCCTCAGTGGCAGAGTGGTCACTATGCCCTCCAGTGCGACTGGACTGCGTGGCTGTGGTCGCATGGTGGTTCGCACACCGGCCCGGATGGCGCGGTCACGATCAACGACGAAAAGGGCATGGCTGGCGCCGAGTACATGATGGAACTCGCCAAGTACGTCCCGTCGGGTTCGTCCACGTGGGACTGGGGTGGGCAGGGTACCGCGATGACCGCCGGCCTCGGCGCGAACGTCATTTCGTGGGCGGAATTCTTCCCCGGCCTCGACAACCCGGATTCGCCGACCAAGGGTCTGTGGGAAACTGCCGACCTGCCGATGGAAGCCGAACTGCGCACGAAGGATCAGACCTCGTTCGACGAAACCCCGGCCATCGGCCATCAGGGTGGTTCGTGCATGGGTCTGTCGAAGTACAGCCAGAACGTGGACGCCGCGTGGATTTTCCTCCAGTACGCGACCAGCGCCCCGGTGCAGACACTGGCAGCCGCTTCGAGCAACACCCCCATCCGTCTGAGCGCCTTTGAAGCGCCCATCGTTCAGGAGCGTGCCGTCGTCACCGCGCAGACGACCCGTCACTTCCCCGCCGCCCTCAAGGCCATCCAGACCCGTATGGGTTCGGAACCGCACTTCCCCGGCTGGGCGACTGCCTCCGGCACCGGCGGCCCGATCCCGACCGAACTCGGCCTGATGACCACCGGCGCGCAGGACATCAAGACCTCGCTGGACAACATCGCCACCGCGATCAACGACGCGATCAACGAGGTCTAGTCGGAATCTACGTCTGATGAGTATGATGTATGGGGGTAGGCTTCGGCCTGCCCCCATATACTTTCCAAGCTGAAAATGGTTCAGGGTAATAAAATTTATGTCTAAAGACCTTGTGATCGGCGTAGACAGCAGCACAACTGCCTGTAAAGCAATTGCATGGGATCGGCAGGGCAAGGCAGTTGCCCAGAGTCGTTCTACTTTTGATCTCATTTCCCCCCATCCCAACTGGTATGAACAACGTGCGGAAGACTGGTGGACGGCGCTGGCCGAGTCGTTGCGAACGCTTGTGGCGCAGGTCGGCGCGGATCGTATCGCCGCCATCAGCCTCACCCACCAGCGCGAGTCCTTCGCCCCGGTGGACGAACGCTGCCAACCCATCCGCAACGGCATTCTGTGGGTGGATGACCGTTCCCACAAACAAGTGGCAGAACTGGACAAACGCTTCGGTTCGGACTGGCTGCACGACCTGACGGGCAAAGGCCCTTCCACCAAGCAATCGCTCCCCAAACTGCTCTGGTTGCAAGAGTTCGAACCAGAAGTGGTCAAGCGCACCTACAAATTTCTAGATGTCCATGCCTTTCTGGTGCAACGCCTGACCGGACAATGGGTGACGAGCTTGCCGAGCGCCGACCCGATGGGCGTGGTGGATATGCGTAAGGGCGATTGGGCGACCGACTTGATCGAAAAGATCGGGCTGCGTCCCGACCAGTTTGTGCCGATCAAGATGCCCGGTGAAGTGCTAGGCGAAGTGAATGCCGATGCCGCCAAGCTGACCGGCCTACCGGTTGGAACGCCCGTCGTGGGCGGCGCGGGCGATGGTCAGAGCGCCGGTCTGGGTGCGAATATTACCGGCCCCGGACGCGCTTATTTGAACCTCGGCACCGCAATGGTTTCCGGCGCGCACTCCGATCATTATGTGGCGGACAAAGCCTTCCGTACCCTGTGTTCGCCCATCGCGGGCGCGTTCGTACCAGAAATGGTGTTGGGCGGCGGCACGTTCACCGTCAGCTGGTTCGTGGAGAATTTTGGCTCGGATTTGACCGGTCTGAAACTGCCCCTTTCGGCGGAAGAACTGCTCGAAGCCGCTGCCGCCAAACTACCGCCGGGTTCGTTGGGGCTGATGCTCGTCCCCTACTGGAACGGCGTGATGCCCCCCTACTGGGACCCCGCCGCCACCGGAATCACTGTGGGCTGGACGGGCGCTCACCGCCGCGAACACTTCTACCGCGCCATCCTCGAAGGCATTGCCTACGAACACCGTCTCTCGATGGATCGCATCGAGAAGGCCACCGGACAGTCGCTAGACGAGTTTATATTGATGGGCGGTGGTTCGCGTAGCGCCCTGTGGTGTCAGATTGTGGCGGACATCAGCGGCAAGAAAGTCACCCGTTCCAGCACCACCGAAGCCACCAACCTCGGCTCCGGCATTCTGGCGGCCTATGCTGCCGGCTGGTACCCCTCGGTGCGCGAGGCGGCGGCAGCCATGACTTCCACCGAACGCAGTTTCCTGCCGGACGAAAAAACGCACGCCATCTATGACCGCCTGTTCAATGAAGTATTTGTGAATTTGTTCCCTGCGCTGCAAACCTCCATTGACCGCTTAACGCAGTTGACTTATGGTGGACAGCAGTAATCCGTGAAGGAGATGTAACGATGAAGATTGCGCTAGGTTGTGATGAGGCCGGACTGCCCTTGATGGACGTGGTACGCGCCCATTTGAAGGAAAAGGGCATCGAAACGCAGGACTTCGGCGTGTTCAACACCGATCCGGTAGACTACCCCGACATTGCCGTCAGCACCGCCGAAGCCGTCGCCAACGGCTCGTGCGAACGCGGCATCCTCGTGTGCGGCACAGGCATCGGCATGTGCATCACCGCCAACAAAGTCCCCGGCGTGCGTGCCGCGTGCTGCCACGACACCTATTCGGCGGAACGCGCCCGCAAGAGCAACGATGCGCAGGTGTTGACGATGGGCGCTCGCGTCATCGGGTATGAACTCGCCAAGAGCATTCTGGATGCGTGGTTGGCCTCCGAATTTGCAGGCGGACGCTCCACCCCGAAGGTAGACAAGATGAAGCAGGTGGATGAACGCTACCGCCAGCATCTTGAGGGGAAATCGTAACAGTGGATTGTTGTGAGCAGTTCCCTATCCAAACGCTTTGCCGGGTCGTAATCGCCCAAAGGTGTAGCGGGTTGTGTTGCCCAGAAATCGGGAACTCATGATTCCTGATAACCGTGAAGACCTGCTGACGCGAGTCGCCTCGCTCTACTACGAATATGACCACAGCCAACAGGAAATCGCGGAACAGCTCCAAATTTCACGCTCTAATATCTCGCGCCTTCTGAAAGAGGCCAAACAGAAGGGCTTGGTGGAGATTCGCATCCACAAGCGCATCATGACCTTGCCCGTGCTGGAACGCGAATTTCAGCAGCGGTTCGGGCTTCAGCAGGCCATGATCGTAGACCAGCGGCACGCCACCGACCTCGAACAGTTGGCTGCCGCCGGTCAATTGGCCGCATGGTTCCTCGAGGAGATTTTGCGCCCGGATGATATTCTGGCGATCTCGTGGGGAACCGGCGTGGCTGCTGCCGTCAACGCGCTGTCTCCGCACCCGCTGATGCGTACCGAAATCGTGCAGATGATCGGCAGCGTCGGCTCGGTATCGTCCGAGATTGACGGGCCAGAACTGGCGCGGCGGCTGGCGAAGAAACTGGGTGGGAAGTATCACTACTTGCACGCGCCGCTGTTTGTGGACAGCCAGAATGCCCGCGACATCTTCCTCGAACAGCCCATCATCAACGCCACGCTCAATCTGGCGCGTTCAGCGCGGGTGGCGCTGGTCGGCATTGGCACGACAGAACCGAACGCCTCCAGCTTCCTGCGCGCCCGCCACCTGACCGAAGCGCAGGTGAGCGAACTGCGGCGGCAGGGCGCGGTGGGCGAAACCTCCGGCAAGCATTTCGACATACACGGCAAGGCGGATTTCGACATCAACCATCGCGTGATCGCGCTGCGGTTGGATGAGATGAAGCGCATCCCGTATGTGGTGGCCGTCGCCTGCGGGCTACACAAGGGGCGCGGCATCCTCGGTGCGTTGCGCGGCGGCTACATCAAGGCGCTGGCGACGGACGCGCCCACCGCCGAAGCCGTCCTGCGCGAAGCCGACCTCGACTAAGCGGCCTTCACCCCGCCCCGAACGGCAGCGCGGCATAGTACCACAGCGGCGCAAACCCGCGCCAGCGGTGGTTACGCGCCCCATCGGTGATGTTATCCACGCACACATCCGGTTGCATCGGCATCTTGAAGGCCGGATCGTGGAACTGCACGCTCACCACCTGCATAACGGTGTTCAGATGACCGGACGGGTTCATCTGAACGTTCGCCAGCAGCGCCGGATAGCGCAGCGTGAGCAGCCCCGCCTGATAATAGTAGAAGCTCACGCCGCAGGGTGCGCCATACCGCGCCAGCAGCCAGCGCCCATCCAGCGGTTGCCGCAACATCACCTGCACCCGCCCCACCGTCACCTGATCGAGCGAACGAAAAAGCAGCACTTCCTCGCTGGACTCGGCGGAGAAGGCTGCTTGTTTATCCGTCCCTATTTCCTGCGTCCAACCGTCCAGCGCCGCGCCCACATCCGCCCACGCGCTGCGTCCGGGCGTGAGTCCGGCGAAACACGGCAGGCCGTCGCACACCCTCAGCCAGTCTGCCCGCGCATCGTCGGCATGGGGCTGTGCGCGTCCCACGCTGACGGCGGCGGCGCAAATACCCGCCAAGACCGCCGTCAGCAGCGCAACACTCCGCAGCAACCGGAACACCTAGCCCTCGAAGGCCGCCAGTTCCGCAAAGGTCTGCTTGAGCGCCGGATACAAACCGCGATACGACGGGTACAACCGCTGATAATCCGCACTGCCAACCGGATCGGGCTGGAAGGTATCCACCTTGCGCACCATCTGGCGGCAGGCCGTCGCCACATCAGGGTATGCGCCCGCGCCCACCGCCGCCAGAATCGCCGCGCCGAACGCGCCGCCTTCGCTGGTGTTCACGGTGTACAGCGGGATGCCCATAATGTCGGTGGTCAACTGCCGCCACACCGGACTGTTGACCGCGCCGCCGCTGATGACCGCCTCGGTGGGGTTCACGCCTAGCGCCCGCAGCAGTTCCAACTGGTCGCGCATCCCGAAGGCCACGCCTTCCATCACCGCCCGGATGAAGTGCGACAGGCCGTGCCGCAGCGTCAGGCCGACGAATGCCCCGCGTGCGAACGGATCGGGGTGCGGGTTGCGTTCGCCCGTCAGGTAAGGCGCGAACAGCAGCCCGGACGAACCACGCGGCACCGATTCGGCGCGGCGGTTGATCTCGTCATAGCTCACGCCGGGGGCGAATTCGTCATGCAGCCAGCGCAGGCCGCCCGCCGCGCTCAACATCACGCCCATCTGGAACCATGTGCCGGGGATGGGGCCGCAGAAGGTGTGCAGACGGCCATCCGGCTCTGGCGAATAGTGGTCGCTGATAGCAGCCCCCACGCCCGATGTGCCGATGGTCAGGCTGGCCTGCCCCGCCGCGACGATGCCGTTGCCCACGCCGCCGGCAGGCTGATCGCCCGCGCCGCCCACGATAGGCGTGCCGACTTTCAGGCCGGTCTGCGCCGCGCCTTCTTCGCTCACATACGCGCAAATGTCCTGCGACTCGCACAGAGTGGGCAGCCACGCACGCGGAATGTCGTAGGCCGCCAGCAGTTCATCCGACCAGTCGCGCTTGCCGATGTCCATCAGACCGAAGCCGGACGCATCTGCCACATCCGCCGCATACGCGCCACTCAGCCGGAAGCGAATGTAATCCTTCGGCAGCAGCACATGACCGAGTTGCTTGAACACCTCCGGCTCGTTCTCCTGCACCCAGCGAATCTTGGGGGCGGTGAACCCCGGCAGGAGGATGCTGCCGATCAGTTGATACAGGCGCTTCGCACCAATCGCCTCGGTGATGGCGGCGCACTGGGCGATGCTGCGCTGGTCGTTCCACAGGATGGCGGGGCGCAAAGGGCGACCGTCTTTGTCCAGCGAGGTCAGGCCGTGCATCTGCCCGGTCAGGCCGATGGCGACCACCTGCTCCGCCGGAATCTCAGCCATCAGTTCCCGCAGCGAACCGCTGGTGGCCGCCCACCAGTTTTCCGGGTCTTGCTCCGACCACAGCGGGCGCGGCGTGGAGAGTTCGTGCGGCTTGCTCTTGGTGGCGACCACATTTCCCAGTTCATCAATCGCCAGAGCTTTCGAGGCCGTTGTGCTGACATCAATCCCAATGAAATAGCGCGTCATGAAAGGTTTACCTCACAATCATTCAACTGCACTTTTAAGGGTGTAGTGTAACACCGCAACGGCCTGCGACCAACTTGCGCCGGAAGGTTGTGGGAGGGTAGGGGGTGGGGGCGTGTGGCATCAGGATTATACCGTTTCAGGCTTTGGGGGCGGTGATTGTTTCCAAGTTTACCGACCTCATCTGGGCCAATTCGGTCAGCGGTTTGTGAGCCGCGATATGCCTCTCCGCGCTCGCTGTCACCCCCATATTCGGGAATGTCTAAGCCCGTTGTCATGCGGTCATGTGCGCTGATTCCAGAACCCTCTCAAATACTGTTTTGAAGCAAATAATGGGTCTCGATTATGAGATAAGTTGGAATTAAGTATTTTTAACGTTTTTTTATGGTTGGGATTTGCCATTTTTGCGTTTTTTAAAAAGCCAAAAGACTGCCTATACAAGTGTCGTATTCTGCAATATTCTCGTAAGAGGTATTTGTTTTCCAACCAGCCATCAACTAATGGGGCACAAAAAGGTGTTCAAAGTGGGTTGTATGCTGCAAGGGTTTTTCGCTAATCATAAGCGAGTACGTTCGATGGCAATTTCTAACCGTCTGCCCACTCGGATGCTCGTTGTAGTGCTGCTATGCCTGCTGCTGGCGTGGGGCGCTATCCCCGTCAGTGCTGCCACCCACACTGTGACGGACGAGGCGACACTCATTACTGCGGTCACGAACGCGGTTGCGGGCGATACCATCGAGATTTCGGCAGGAATCACGATTCAACTCACCAGCAACTTGCCGGCCATCAGCGCCAACGGCGTGACCGTCAACGGCAACGGCGCGACGATCAACGGCGGCACCAATATCCGCATTTTCACAATCAGTCGCGGGGGCGTGACGATCAACAGCCTCATGATGCAAAATGGCGATTGCAGCAGCTCCTATCCAAACGAAAGTCAGGCCGGCGGTGGCATCCTCAACGATCGAGGGACGGTGACGATCAACGACAGCACGTTCTCTGGCAATTCGGCTAACACCGGCGGCGGCGTCATCTACAACTATTCCTTCATCACTCCCGCTAGTTTGACGATCACCAACAGCACGTTCTCTGGCAATTTGGCTCGCAACGGTGGCGGTATCTTCAGCTCTGGCGCGAACGCTAGTTTGACGATCACCGGCAGCACGTTCTCTGGCAATTCGACTACCGGCGGCAGTGGGGGTGCCATCAATAACAGCGGAGGGACGTTAACGATCACCGACAGCACGTTCTCTGGCAATTCGGCTAACTCTTCAGGCGGCGCCATCAGAAGCGGCGATGGGATGTTAACGATCACCAATAGCACGTTCTCTGGCAATTCGGCTACTACTTCAGGCGGCGGCATCTACAACAGTGATGAGACGTTAACGATCACCAATAGCACCCTCTCCGGCAATTCGGCTCCCAGCGGCGGCGGCATTTTCAACAACCAGAGCAACAGCTCTCCGGTGACGCTCAAGAACACGCTGGTCGGCAACAGTACGACTGGTGGAAACTGTTCTGGAACCCTCTTGAGCAACGGCACGGCCTACAATCTAGCGGATGATGGGTCGTGCGGCGCGAATTTCACGCAGGTGGCCTCACTCGGCCTCGGTACGCTGGACGCGAACGGCGGTTCCACACAGACCATCCCGCTGTTGACGGGCAGTCCGGCGATTGACGCGGCGCTGACGGCGGATTGCCCCGCCACCGACCAGCGCGGTACAGCGCGGCCAGTTGGCGCGGGTTGCGACATCGGCGCGTTTGAATCTTCGTTCGTTCCGGCGCCCTCGCCGCCTGCCTCATCCTCATCGTCTACAGATTCCGAATCCACATCCAACCCGGCTCCGGCGCTGTGCAGCCTGACGGGGTTCTCAACCTCGACGCAGGTAATGGTGTCGCTGCCCAACGGGAACAATGGCGTGAACGAGTGCTACTCGTCGCTGACCAACCCCGCGCAGGTGGGCATGACACAGCCGTTCATCGCAGCGGTGGAAATCTACAGCTTCGACGCATCCGGCTCGGTGATAACGGGCGTGCCGGTGGAAGTGTGTTTGCGCGGCGAAGGGACGCTGCTGTACCGCAACGCCGCCGGTCAGCCGCGCACCATCGCCGGGCTGCCGTCGTTCTCGCGCAACGGCTTCACCTGCGGCACCATCCCCAACGCGGGGACGGTCATCCTCATCCCCGGCGCGCCCTCTCCCGCTGCCGCAGCGCCGATCCTCTCGCTCAGTCAGTGCCGCGTGACCACCACGCACACCCTGAACCTGCGTGCCGAACCGAACACCAACAGCGCGGTACTGGCAAAGGTGCCGTATCAGGCGGCGCTGAACGCCTCGGCGCGTTCCGGTGACTGGTTGCAAGTGGTGTTCGGCAACCAGCAAGGGTGGTTGTCGGCGGGGTATCTGTCGCTGACAGGTGACTGCGGCTAACGACTACGTTTATACACGGGGGGCGCTGCTGAAATTGACAGCGCCTTCTTTGCCACATGTTTTTTGAGACCACACAGGACAGGACACGGCGCGAGCCGTGTCTTCTTGTTTCTTTCCCTTAGAACCCTGTCGTTTCCGGGCGGCGGTAGTGAATCACCCGTTGGAGCGCCTTCAGTTCATAAGGCCACTGGTAGTATTCCATGCGGTAGCGCCAGCCGCTGAGCATCTGGAGCGCCTTGCGCCACTGTCCCTGTAGGCGCATGTCGGTCACGGTAGGGTAATAGGCGTTGATGACCGACTCGAAGTTGCGGACGCGGGTGCGTACAGAGTCTTTGAACCAAGGGGTGCCGGGGTCGCGCCGCATGGAGAACTTCGCCCATTCCGGGCTGGCCCACTCATCGAGGGTCTTGGGGAAGGCAAAACCGAGTTTGGTGGCTTCGTCCAGCAGGATGCTGCCTTCCTGCGGCACGGGCGTATAGATGTACAGCACCAGTTCCGTCGCGGGGTTGATGCGCTTGATCTTGCGGATGAACTGGATGGTGGATTCGATGTCGGCGCGGGGGTCGGGCGGGTTGCCCATCACGAACGAAAGCTCCGGCACGATGCCGTAGTGCTTCATGCGTTCCACCAGCGCCAGCGTGACCTCGGTGCCGGATTTGCCGCCCTTGTTCATGCGCTTGAGCGTTTCATCGTCGCCGCTTTCTGCGCCCATGAAAATCATCTTCGCGCCGCTGCGCTGCATCTTCGCCCATGTGTCATCGCTGTAGCTCATCAGCGTATCCACGCGCCCCAGCCCCCACCACTGAATCCCTTTGCCGGTGATGCGCTCGGAAAATTCGGCGGTGCGGTCTTCTTTGACGAAGAAATCCATATCGTGAAATTCGAGGCCGTTGATGTGCCATTTGTCCTGCATGTGGGTGACGATGTTGGCGACCCGTTCGGCGCTTTCGGGCAACCAGCGGCGGTTCGCCAGCGCCACCACTGCGCAGAAGTTGCAGGCGAACGGACAGCCGAAACTGGTGTTGTGGTTCAGGACGCGGTTGCCCAGATAGGTGTTGCCCACGTAGCGGCTGACATCGAGGCGGTCATATGGCATGAGGGGCAAGTTGTCCATCGGCACATTGGGCGCACGCGGGTTGACGTGTACCGCGCCGTGTTCGGCGTAGGCCAGCGAGGGAATATCGGTGAGCGAACCGCCGTGATGGATGCGGTCTACGAACTGGCGGAACGGCGCTTCGCCCTGTCCCTGAATCACATAGTCCACGCTGCCATCTTGCAGGATGACTTCGTAGTGTTGGGTGGGGAAGTAGCCCCCCCACAGAATGGTCAGGTCGGGCAGGGCGGCTTTCACCTGCTTGCACACCGGGATGGCTTGCCGGAGTTGCGGCCCCGGCATGACGGTCACAGCCAGCAGTTTAGCTTGGGTGGCGCGGGCGCGTTCGATGATTTGCGCGGCGGGGTCGTCCATCAGGTTGCCATCAATGAACTCGACATCGTAATCCGCTGCGATGACCGCCGCCACCGCCAGCAGCGACAGCGGCAGACGTTGTTTGCCTTTGGAAGTGGAAACAGGATTGTACAATAAGACGGTGTGGCGCATGGTGTCCTCTGCGGGTTGGTCTAGATTGTCCCGATTGTGGCAGATGTGTATCCGCCGCGCAACAACAGCCAAGAAGGAGTGGGTGCTGTCATGAATCGAACCGACCGACTGCTGGCGATTGTACTGGAATTGCAGGCACATGGGTGGCAGCGTGCGGAAGATATGGCTACCACCTTCGAGATTAGCAAGCGCACGATCTACCGTGATATGCAGGCGCTGGCTGAGTCCGGTGTGCCAGTGGTATCGGAGGCGGGGCGCGGGTATTCGCTGATGGAAGGCTATTTCCTGCCGCCGTTGAGTTTCAGTTCCGATGAGGCGGTCTTGTTGTTGCTGGGCGCGGATTTTATGCGGCAGAACTTTGACCGACCCTATCAGCGGGTGGCTGAATCGGCGGCGGCCAAACTGGAAGTGGCTTTGAGCGATCGCTTGCGAACGGCTGTGGCGGACTTAAAGCAGAGCTTGCATTTCGTGGCGATGAACCCGGTGGTTGATCCTGCGCTGACCGAACGGCTTCAGCACCTTCGGCGGGCCATTCTGGAACGGCAGCGGTTGCGGCTGATGTATGTCTCGCGCTGGCGAGCCGAAGGTGGCGAATCCACCGAGCGCGAAGTTGATCCCTACGCGCTGGTGTCGGTGGATGGAGTCTGGTATCTGTCCGCGTATTGTCATCTGCGCCATGATGTGCGGAACTTCCGGCTTGATCGGATTGATCGCCTTCATGTACTCCCGAAGCGATTCACCCGTCCGGCGGATTTCGATATTGGCGTGCGCGAATCGGATATGCGTTCAATCCGGGTGCGCGTGTGGTGTTCGGGGACGATTGCCCGCTGGGTGCGTGAGGAGCAACCGTTTTTCGCGGTGGACTATGCAGAGGCGGACGGCGGGCTGATGGTCACATTTCAGGTGCGGCAGGAGAACGATGTGTTGCGCTGGATTCTGGGGTGGGGGGCGCAGGCGCGCGTGCTGGAACCGGACTCGTTGAAGGCACAGATCGCGGTGCTGGCAGCGGCCACCGTGCAACTCTATCAACCCTGAATCGCAAACTCGAAAATACTTTTTCACTGTTGCCATAATGGTGTCACACGCAGGTTTTATTCTGATGGTATCGCTGAGTGATGTGATCCATGAGGAGTCAACATGCGTAATGCAGTCAACTGGTTTGAAATCCCCGCCCTTCAGTTTGATCGTGCTGTCCGGTTCTACAACGCCATTCTGGAGCAACCGCTGCGAACGGAGCATTTTATGGGGATGCCACACGGCATTTTCAGCGCCGATGAAGAGGCAGTGGCCGGTGCGGTTGTGCTGATGCCGCACTATCAACCAAGTGAGCAGGGTTCGGTGATCTATCTGAATGTGGGTAACGGGCTGGATGCGGTTTTGAGCCGCGTGGCGGAAGCGGGCGGCGAAATCCTGATGCCCAAAACGGATATTGGCCCGCAAGGGTTCATCGCTCAGATTCGGGATACGGAAGGGAACAAGGTCGGCCTGCATCAGCCAGCGTAGTTCCACAATCGCATATAGACAGCACAGCAGGCAGCTTTCGGGCTGCCTGTTGTGTTGTGCTGTATGTTCTTCCTGTAAGTGTGAACGACCTGTTCACCTGTTGAAATGCCAATCCACGCAAAGCCATTTGCTTAACACTGTTAGGGTTACTTTTAGCGGCGCGTTAACGACCTGTTAGGGAATATGGGCTAACCGTGACTTCTCCTATTCCCCTGTGTTATGAATAGTGGAAGTCCCAAATGGATTTGCGGTTAGATTGCTACAGGCAGATTGGGAGGTGAATGATGAACGCCACACGTTTGCTCAATGCGCTCAGCCGCATAGAGCCAGAACAAGCCGAAAGGCTTTTTGGCATCGAGGCCGAGACCCATTCCACGATAGATTCTCCCGCCCCTATTCAACGAGTTGCTATTTTTGCAGAGTCCTTTTTGCCGAAGGTGGATGGGGTTTCCAAGACCGCTTTTCTGGCGCTGCGGCACCTTCAGCAGACCGGACGCGAGGTACTGGTATTCGCTCCCGATACGGCTCCTGAGATGGTGGGCGGTTCGCATGTCGTGCGTTTGCCGTCTTTTGGCTTCCCCGGCGCGCCAGAAACCCGTGTGGCGCTGCCCAACCTGATTATTGGGAATGCGCTGGATCGCTTCAAACCAGATGTGATTCAGTTATTCAGTCCGGCGCTGCTCTCCGCCAACGGGATGTTCGCCGGACGGCGGCGCGGCATTCCAGTGATTGCCAACTACCAGACTGATTTGCCGGCTTACGCGCATCACTACGGGTATTCGTTCCTATCCCGTCCCACGCGGGACTGGCTGCGCTTCATCCACAATGGCTGTCATCTCACGCTGGTTCCGTCTCATTCCACATTGCGCGAATTGCAGGGGTGGGGTTTCCGGCGGCTGCGACGTTGGGGGCGCGGGGTGAACAGTATTCGTTTTACCCCTGCTCGTCGTTCGCAGGGCTGGCGCGAACGGCTGCTGGCAGGGCGCGATCCGAACGCGCTGCTGTGTGTTTATGTGGGGCGGTTGGCGCATGGGTAGTGCAGTGAGATTATCTCGTACCGGGCAAAGGTGAGGACGTGGGGTAGGATTGGGAGTATGAACACAACCAAAACTACCCAAACACGACCTCAATTGGAAACTTTAGCCTGTGTGAA
>Ga0172373_10002321_pt1 | contig 29396 bp, 24 predicted proteins | sample Lak10m_2_FD_114546 | JGI IMG/M metagenome (GOLD analysis project Ga0172373, IMG submission 114546) | Freshwater microbial communities from Kabuno Bay, South-Kivu, Congo - kab_092012_10m | ecosystem: Environmental > Aquatic > Freshwater > Lake | place: Democratic Republic of the Congo...
GTTGAAACAAATGATTCTTCGTTTGAAATAGGCAATCAATTTGATTCTATATCCATTTGCTTGAGCAAAGGATTAGGAGCACCAGTTGGTTCTTTATTGTTAGGGACTTCTGCCTTTATCAAAAAAGCACGCAGAACGCGCAAAGTAATGGGCGGAGGTATGAGACAGGCTGGTTATTTGGCTGCGGCCGGCATATATGCTTTGGATAATCACATACAAAGGCTTAGCAAAGATCATGAACGAGCAAAATTGCTTAAAAATATTGCGTTAAAGCTATCTTTTGTTGAAAACGTATTACCAGTTGAAACAAACATTGTTATTTTTGAATTACCACACACAATACCGGCGGTTGATTTTGCTCTAAAATTAAAAGAACAGCAATTGCTAGTGTCCGTTTTTGGTAAACATACCATTCGTTTGGTAACTCATTTAAATTTTACCGACGACCATTTAGAGGCATGCGAGCGTATTTTAAAAAATTATAAATAAATCAAAATACTCAACAATTGAGTTAATTATAAAAAAGTAAACAAAACTAAACCATAATACTTACATTTAAGCTTTAAAAAAGAATATTATGTAAACAAATACAAACATAAAAGGAGTTCGCGTTGCGGACATTTCTCTTAACTGAAAACGACCAATTTAAAGACAAAAGAGAAATAGTTCTGATGACGCGCCCAAACGGGCGTGGTCTTTTAGCTATTTCAATTTTTGTCGGGTGCTTGGTCGTACCTCAGTTAAGTTGAGATGAAAGCAGAGGTTCACGCCCTCTTTTTTTGTTTTCAATTCAACCTATCAATAAAAGAGCCATTTGAACCTACCGGCTACAAAATTAATTTTCATGAAAGAAAAAAAGATGAGTTTAGGAATATTCCTATTACTGGGCATAGGACTATCTCCCGGGTTTGCTCAACAAGCCATTTTAACAAATGGAGGCGATGCCACAGGTAATGGAGGTACAGTCGCTTACTCCATTGGACAAGTGATTTATACTGCCAATACTTCGGGTGCAATAAGCGTTTCGCAAGGTGTGCAACAAGGCTACGACATTACAACGGTTGGCATCAGTACAATTGAAAAAAATATTTCTTTGTCTGTTTTCCCTAATCCAACAACCGATGATTTAAAATTAGAAATCAATGAAACACCAGGTGAAAATTTTGCTTACATGCTTACAGATGCACAAGGCAAAGAAATTAAAACTGAAGTAATAAAACACAATGAGACTCACATTGAAATGAAAGCCTTGGCAAATGGCATTTATTTTATACAAGTCAACCAAGAAAACAAACTTCTAAAAACATTTAAAGTAGTTAAAAACCAATAAAATCATTAAACCGTTTAACATGAAAAAAATACTTATAACAATAGCAAGTTTCCTGACATTTTCCTTTGCCATGGCACAAGCTCCGGCTAAAATGAGCTACCAAGCGGTCATTCGAAACAATATCAATGCACTAGTAACTAACCAATCTGTAGGAATGCGCATCAGCATTTTGCAAGGTTCTGCAAGCAGCACAGCGGTATATGTTGAAACACAAACACCAAGCAGCAATGCCAACGGTTTAGTAAGTTTAGAAATTGGAGGAGGAACACTCGTATCGGGTAATTTTTCGACTATAGACTGGGCTAATGGTCCGTATTTTGTAAAAACAGAAACCGACCCTGCCGGTGGTTCAAATTATTCCATTACAGGAACAAGTCAATTATTAAGTGTGCCTTATGCTTTATATGCCGAAAAAAGTGGTACTCCCGGACCAAAAGGTGATAAAGGAGATACAGGCGCACAAGGAATTCAAGGAGTTGCCGGACCTAAAGGAGATCAAGGGATTCAAGGGATTTCTGGACCAAAGGGAGATACTGGAGCACAAGGATTAAAAGGTGATAAAGGCGATACTGGTGCGCAAGGAATTCAGGGAGTTGCCGGACCTAAAGGTGATAATGGAGCTCAAGGTTTAAAAGGAGATAAAGGAGATACTGGTTCGCAAGGAATTCAAGGAGTTGCCGGACCTAAAGGAGACCAAGGGATTCAAGGAGTTGCGGGGCCTAAAGGAGATACTGGAGCTCCAGGGAAAGATGGGATTGATGGTAAGGTATCTTTTCAAAACTTTACAGTGTCGGGTTTGGGAGATACACTTTATCTCACAAACGGAAATTTTGTAATTATACCAGGTATAAGCAATGCTAATCCCAAAAATATTGTTAAAGATATTGATGGTAACACTTACCCAACAGTAAAAATAGGAACCCAAACTTGGATGGCAGAAAATTTACGCACAACTAAATACAGTGATGGGACTTTAATACCTCTCGCGACTTCATCTACCGATTGGAACATAGGTACAACCCCAAAAATGTGTTGGTATAATAACGATCAAGCAACTTATACTGCCAATAAATACGGTGCTTTATACAATGGATTCGCTATAAGCCCTATTAACACTGGAAATAAAAATATATGCCCTACTGGTTGGCATGTTTCAACAGATACTGAATGGTCTACATTAATTAATTATTTCGATCCATCAGCAAACGGAGGGAGTAATGGCAGCACATGGAATACTTCTGGAGGAAAATTAAAAAGTACGGGAACTCAATATTGGACTAGCCCGAATACTAAAGCTACTAATGAAAGTGGTTTTAACGGATTACCAGGAGGCGGTAGAACCTCATCTGGTGTGTTTCAAGGCATAAGCGACTATGGTCATTGGTGGAGTTATGACCCTTCATTTACCTTAATTCGTGCTCTTAATGCATCTAATGAAGTTGCAAATAGATATGGCGGCGTAAACTCAGATGCAGGTAAATCAGAAGGGTATTCCGTGCGTTGTGTTAAAGATTAAAATGTAAATTTCAACTTATCAATGACGGCCACCTTGTAAAACAGGGTGGCTTTTTTAATGCTGTAATAAGTTAACTGATTCAACTTATTTTTTTAATATGTTGAAAAAATCGATTTTTTTCAACATATTATTTTGATATGTTAACTGATTCAACATATCTTTGTAATATGTTGAAATTTTTCACTTTTTTAAACATATCTAAAGCTCATGTATAACCCAACAATCCCTTACAATAAACTACCGGTATTACCACCTAAACTAGAATTTTCGGCTAAGGTGTATAAAAAAACAATTGAAGCCAACAAAGCATTGGCAGAACTGAAAGGGTTAGCGGGAATTATCCCGAATCAAGCCATTGTATTGAATAGTTTAATTCTTCGCGAAGCAAAAGATAGCTCAGAAATTGAAAATATCATAACTACACAAGACGAATTGTACAAAGCATTTTCAACTGATCAAACTTCTCTAGATCCCAACGTAAAAGAAGTATTGAATTATAGAGAAGCTTTATGGATGGGATTTGAAATCATTAAAAAGAAACAACTGTTAACGGTAGGAGATATTGTTAAACTACAAGAATTATTAATTGGGAATAAGGCTGGTATAAGAAAACAGCCCGGTACAGCATTAAAAAATACGAAAACAGGACAAACCATCTACACGCCTCCTTTCGGAAAAGATATCATAGATAAAAAACTGAAAAATCTAGAGGCTTACATTAACAGTGAGCATACTACTGACACCTTAATTAAAATGGCAATTATTCATTATCAGTTTGAATCCATACATCCTTTTTATGATGGCAACGGAAGAGCCGGGAGAATTATAAATGTTTTATATTTAATTTTAAACGGACTTTTGGATTTGCCTATTCTATATTTGAGCTCATATATTATACACCACAAAAAACAATACTATGAAGGGCTTGATAAAGTGCGAACAAAAAATGATTGGGAGAACTGGATATTATACATGCTTGATGCGGTTGAACAAACAGCAAAAAGTACTTTAACTTTAATAAAAAGTATTAAAAACCTATTGGATAAAGAAATTGAGCATGTTAAAGAAAAATGTCCAAAAATATATTCGAAAGAATTAGTTGAATTACTTTTTAATCAGCCGTACAGTCGTATTTCAACGTTAGAAGAAAAGTTAAAAATTACCCGTTTTACTGCCAGTAAATATTTAAAAGAACTAGAGGAAATAGGTTTACTAAAAGGAGAAAAAGTTGGGCGAGACATACTCTATATTAACAAACCCTTATTTACTTTATTGAAACTGCAAGATGAACTATTGAAATAATTTTCATGATAAATTATATGTTAACTGATTCAACTTATTTTTTTAATATGTTGAAAAAATAGATTTTTTTCAACATATTATTTTGATATGTTAACTGATTCAACATATCTTTTTTCTGATATAATAAATGGATTGAATAATTTCCTTTTGTTTATTTATCGACTTGGCTGTATAAAAAATGATAAACTTAAACACCACACGTTTCAATGACTAGCGTGTTATGCTAAATTTTTAATGGCTTTTTTGTGAGTAATAATTTTAATTTACTCATTAAAACCTGATGTCTATTTTTCTATATCACCACAATCACGTTACAGATTGATTAAACTCCCTGTGTTTATTTTGATGGAATGGTATTTTCAATTCTCATTGAACCCTTGTTAAATAACTCATTTAAATGGCTGTATTGAAAAACAACGAAGAAACAGGATGTTGCAAAAGATTTGATCCTGAACCTTGGGAGAATAAAGAAATTTATTTTCAGGATAAACTTTTTTTAAAGAATCATAGCTTCAATTTATTCCATATCCCTTTAAATTATGGCAACGTAATGAAAAGAAGTATGAAAAAAATTGAGAAAGCCGGTGCTAAAACAAATGAACAACTGATGCTTTCTGATGAAAGTTCACCATGGAGGTCTGAGATATACATTGAAGTGACGAAAAGAATCCCAAAATCTGAAATGGTGAAAATTACCGGTCATTTTTTATCAAAGGTTTTTGAAGGCTCGTATAGTAACTCCAAAAAATGGATGGAGGAAATGAGAGAGTTTGTTAAAAGCAAAGGTAAAAACATGAAAAAACTTTACTTTTTTTATACGACTTGTCCTTCTTGTGCCAAGGCGTATGGAAAAAATTACACAGTGCTTTTAGCCGAAATATAAAAGTAATAGAACTATTTTATGAAAAGAGGAATTGTTGTATTTCAGCTAAATAAATTATGATAAAAATACTTGCATATATTTTTTGTATCAAGTGTCTGCTCAGTTTAGAGCATACTTCTTTTTTTACACCAAATGAAGATGCTAAATCCGTAGTAAAAAAAGCCGATGAGAAAATGCGAGGTAAAACATCAAAAGCTGAAATATCCATTCAAATTGTTCGCCCAAAATGGACAAGGGAATTAAAAATGAAAACCTGGAGCAAAGGAACAAACTACTCATTAGTGCTAGTAACAGCGCCTGTAAAAGAAAAAGGCACAGTGTTTTTAAAAAGGGATAAAGAAGTGTGGAACTGGCTCCCCTCCATTGAACGCGTCATTAAAATGCCTCCGTCCATGATGAGTCAATCTTGGATGGGAACAGATTTTACTAACGATGATTTGGTAAAAGAATCATCCATTGTAGAAGACTACGAGCATTCATTTGCCGGAGATACCATGATTTCAAATAAAGATTGTTATAAAATAAAATTAATTCCACGTCCCGAAGCAGCTGTTGTGTGGGGAAAAATTTATCTATGGATTGATAAAAAAGATTACCTACAATTGAAAGCTGAATTTTATGACGAAGAAAACATACTCATTAATACGATGCAAAGTTCTGATATTAAAATGATGGGCGGAAGGTTACTTCCCTCAAAAACAGAAATGATTCCGGCAGATAAGAAAAATCAAAAAACGGTAATGACATTCAACAGCATTGTATTTGACGAAGTGATAAATGATAATTTTTTCTCACCTGATAACATGAAAAAAGTAAACTGATGTATTTTAAAATGGCTTGGAGAAATATTTGGAGAAACAAACGCCGAACATTCATCACGATGGCTTCTGTTTTTTTTGCCGTAATTCTCGCCATCATCATGCGCTCAACCATTACCGGAGTGTTTGAAAAAATGATTAGTGATGTCGTTGGCCTTTCGTCAGGTTATATTCAAGTTCACCAAAAAGGATATTGGAACGAACGCTCGGTGGACAACACGTTCACTGAAAATAACAAACTTGATAATTTATTAAGCGAAAATAAAGACATAAGTTCATGGTCGCCAAGATTAGAAAGTTTTGCTCTTGCTTCATCCGGTAACAAAACCCGTGGAGTCATGGTAACAGGTATATACCCAAACAAAGAAAATTCAATTACCCATTTAAAAGAAAAATTAATTCACGGAGAATTTATAAAGGATACAGATAACAGTATTTTGATACCTAATGGTCTGGCTAACTATTTAAAACTAAAAATTGGTGATACCATTGTTCTTCTTGGGCAAGGCTACCATGGTATGATATCAGCTGCAAAATATCCGGTGAAGGGTATCGTTAAAATTGGTTCTCCTGAATTAAGCAAATCCATGTGCTGGCTGCCAATGGCTTCCAGTAGAAACTTTTTAGGAACTGATAATAAACTTTCATCAATTTCTCTGTTACTGAAACAAGAAAAAAATATGGGAAGTGTAAAGCAGGAACTTATCAGTAAGACAAAAAATGATGAATATGAATTTATGACATGGAAAGAAATGTTACCCGATCTTGATCAATTTATTGAAGCTGATAGTTCGGCACACATCATCACCATAAACATACTTTATTTAGTTATTGCCTTCGGAATTTTTGGAACTGTATTAATGATGTTAAATGAACGCATGCACGAGTTTGGAATTTTGATAGCTATCGGCATGAAAAAAAGAATACTGTCATTTGTCGTTTTTATTGAAATAGTTATGATTGCAGGGATAGGAACTTTGATAGGGATGACAGGAGCACTTCCTATTGTTTTATACCTTCACTATAAACCTATTCAATTTACCGGCGACCTTGCCAAAGCATACGAAGGATATGGAATGGAACCTGTAATTCCTTCATCAATGGCATTCTCTAACTTTACCTCACAAGCCTATATTGTTTTTCTGATTACTGTTATCGTATCACTTTACTCTTTTTACAAAATCAATAAAATTAAAGTGCTTAAAGCCATCAATAGCTAAACCATGTTACTAAAAATTGCCTGGAGAAATATTTGGAGGAACAAACTTCGTAGTTCTGTATTGGCCCTTTCAATCGTTACAGGTTTATGGGCTGGTATGTTTATCATGTCTTTTTCATGGGGAATGTATAAAGAACATGTGCATGATGTAATAGACACACAACTCTCAAATTTACAAGTACACCATCCGCTTTTTCAGGATGATGCCTTTGCAGATTATACTATTATGAATGGTGATGAAATAAAAGAAAAATTAAAGCAGGATGTTCGGGTAAAAGCAGTATCCGGAAGAAATAAAACGGAAGGCATGATTTCTTCGCCCATCTACGCAGCTGGTGTAACTATTTATGGCATAAAACCTGAAGAAGAAAAAAGAGTAACAGGCATTTTATTATCCATAACAGAAGGCAATTATTTTACCAATAATAAAAAAAATGAAATCCTCATTGGAGAAAAACTGGCAGAAAAATTAGGCGTAAAAATCAAACATAAAATCATACTCACCTTCCAGCAAAAAGGAGGAAACATCACAGCAGGTTCTTTCAGAATAGTTGGATTATTCCGTAGCAAAAATTCCATGTTTGATGAGCAAGTAGTTTATGCCAATTTTAAAGACTTGGGCTTATTGCTGGGTACGAGCAACAACATACATGAAATGGCCATATTATTAAAAGATGATGCGTTTACAAAAAACATGGCTACCGAATTACAATTCCGTTATCCTCAACTGCAAATACAAACCTGGAAACAATTAGCTCCCGAACTTCAATTAATTGTAGATTCTTTTAATCAATACATGTATGTGTTTATTGCCATTATTTTACTGGCTTTAATGTTTGGCATAGTTAATACCATGCTGATGGCAGTTTTAGAAAGACAGCATGAATTCGGAATACTCATGGCTATTGGCATGAATAAAATAAAGATATTCATAATGGTTGTTTTAGAAACCTTATTGCTTACCACTATCGGTATTCCGTTCGGAGTATTACTTACCTATATTACCATCAACTATTTTAATCATTATGGCATCGACTTGTCTTTATTTTCAGAAGGTATGGCAAGATTTGGCTTCACAAATATCATTCATCCTGAATTAGAAAATTCGTATTATTTACCAATAGCGTTGATGACTGCAGGAGCAGCCATTTTATCATCATTATATCCGGCCTATAAAGCATTGACTTTAAAACCGGCAGTTGCCATTCGAAAAATTTAAATCATTTAGCATGGAAACAGTTATTGATGCTCATGAAATATCAAAAATTTATAATCAGGAAACAGTTCCTGTTTATGCCGTAAATAATATTCACCTGCATATTGAAAAAGGAGAATTCATTGCATTAGTTGGTCCATCAGGTTCGGGAAAAACTACTTTACTCAATATTATCGGTGGCCTTGATTATCCAACCAAAGGGAAAGTAATCATTGGTGATGTAGACATTACAAACCTGAAAGAAAATAAGTTGATTGATTTTCGATTAAATAACATTGGATTTGTTTTTCAGGCTTATAATTTAATTCCTGTTCTTACAGCAAAAGAAAATGTGGAACTGGTGATGCTCATGCAAAACATCAAACAAAAAGAACGTGAAAAAACAACCATTGATTTATTGACTTCGGTTGGTTTGGCAGATCGTTTGAATAGCAGACCTGCTGAACTCTCTGGCGGGCAGCAACAACGAGTTGCAGTTGCAAGAGCATTGGCCTCTAAACCAAAATTTATTTTAGCCGATGAACCCACCGCAAACCTCGATTCTAAATCAGCTGGCAACTTGCTTGACATTATGGCCAAATTGAATAAAGAAGACAATATGACTTTTGTTTTTTCAACTCACGATCCGCGTGTGATAGAAAAAGCGAGGCGAGTTATCACGCTTGTTGATGGGAAAATTTCGTCGGATGAAAAACGTTAAGAATAGTATTAATAATTTTCAGGTATTAGGAGATATTTTTATTTGCCTTTGTTTATTAATTCCTCTTTTAACTACTGCTCAGGATTCATCTAAACAAAGCGTGTCAAAACGTTTTGAAATAAAAGGTTTTGTAAAAAATATGCAAACAGCTTCTTTTACAAATCAGGCAAACTCTCTTATTACAGGAAATCTTATTCATCAACGTATCAATTTAAAATGGATCATCAACAATACTATGTTTGCGCGAATAGAATCGCGAAATCGTTTTTTTTATGGAGAACAGATTAAAATCAGTCCGGGATTTTCAAAAATTATTGAAGCGGATAATGGTTATTTTGATTTAACAAGCAATATATTATCCGAAACAAATTTGGTATTGAATACAACATTAGATAGAGCATTAATCAATTGGTCAAACAAAAAATGGGAAATAACTGTTGGCCGACAACGCATCAACTGGGGCATTAACACGGTATGGAATCCGAACGATATTTTTAACACATTCAATTATTTTGATTTTGATTATGAAGAACGACCCGGAAGCGATGCCATTAGATTACAATACACTAGCGGTGTCTTTTCTTCGTTTCAATTCGCCTATAAATTCGATAAAAATAAAAACAAACAAGTGGGGGCCTTAATTTACAAAACCAATATGGCTAAATTCGATTGGCAAAATTTCGTAGGAATTTATAACGAGGATATTGTGGCGGGTACTGGTTGGGCTGGTAATTTAAAACAAACAGGTTTTAAAGGTGAAGCATCTTATTTTCATTCCTATAAAAACACGGATAGCATTGGAACTTTATCTACCTCTGTGTCCTTCGTTCGCACTTTTAAAGGGAATTATTTCACCGTATTTTCTTACTTATATAACAGTTGTGGAAAGGATGTAATTTACAATATGGCAGATGCAAGTGCCCTCTATCTTTCCGCAAAAAATCTTTTGCCGTTTAAACATACTTTTTTTGCTCAAATTTCAAAAAGCATCAATCCTTTAATCACAGTTAATTTCTCAACGATGTTTTCACCAACAAAAAAATCATTGATACTTTTTCCTACACTAACTATTTCCCTGAATGATAACTGGGATTTATCTTTCATTGCACAATCCTTTTTTGCCGATTCAAACAATTCCTATCATTCAATAGCTAACAGTATTTTCATGAGGTTGAGATGGAGTTATTAGAAAAAAATAGATGCCTAAATAAAAAAACTCTGACCAAGATGATCAGAGTTTTTTATATACATAATCAAAAAGATTAAATTAGTATCTGTAAGCGTCTCCTTTAAAAGGTCCTTCAACTTTCACGCCTATGTAATCAGCTTGTTCTTGGTTTAAAGTATCCAGCTCTACACCTATTTTAGCTAAATGTAAACGAGCTACTTTTTCATCTAAAATTTTAGGTAATACATATACCTTTTTCTCGTAAGCAGCTGCGTTAGTCCATAATTCAATTTGAGCTAATGTTTGGTTGGTAAACGAATTACTCATCACAAAACTCGGATGACCTGTAGCACAACCCAAATTAACTAAACGACCTTCTGCTAAAACGATGATGTCTTTTCCATTAATAGTATATTTATCTACTTGAGGTTTGATAGTATCTTTAGTTTTACCGTAAGTTTTATTTAACCAAGCCATATCTATTTCAGTATCAAAATGGCCAATGTTACATACAATTGCGCCGTGTTTCATTGCCTCAAAATGACGACCTACCACGATATCTTTATTTCCGGTAGTAGTTACGATAATATCAGCTAATTTAACTGCATTATCCATTTTTAAAACTTGATAACCATCCATAGCAGCCTGTAAAGCGCAAATAGGGTCTATTTCTGTAACAATAACACGAACACCTTGAGAAGATAACGATTGAGCCGAACCTTTACCAACATCACCATAACCTGCAACAACTGCAACTTTTCCGGCTAACATAATATCTGTGGCACGACGAATAGCGTCAACCAATGATTCACGGCAACCGTATTTATTATCAAATTTTGACTTTGTTACAGAGTCATTTACATTGATGGCAGGAAGTAATAAAGTTCCATTTTTCATACGTTCGTATAAACGATGAACGCCTGTAGTTGTTTCTTCAGATAAACCTCTAATTCCGGCAGCTAATTCAGGATATTGATCAAATACTAAATTAGTTAAATCGCCACCGTCGTCTAAAATCATATTTAGAGGTTTGCGTTCTTCTCCGAACCATAATGTTTGTTCAATACACCAGTCAAACTCTTCAGCGGTCATACCTTTCCACGCATAAACCTGAATACCTGCTGCTGCAATTGCTGCTGCTGCATGATCTTGTGTTGAAAAAATATTACAAGAACTCCAAGTAACTTCTGCTCCCAGTTCAACCAATGTTTCAATTAAAACAGCTGTTTGAATTGTCATGTGCAAGCAACCCGCAATTCGAGCTCCGGCTAATGGTTTACTTTTCCCATATTCTGCACGAAGTGCCATTAAACCCGGCATTTCTTCTTCTGCTAATTTAATTTCTTTGCGACCCCATTCTGCTAATGAGATGTCTTTTACCTTATAAGCAAGGTATTTTCCTGTTGCTACTTCTGACATTTTATTTGTTTTTGTTTTATTTTTAAAAATAATTTTTTGTACTTTTTGCAAAGATATGACATTAGTTTATAACACTCAAACTATTGAATAGTTTATTTCTAAAAGGATGATAGAGGTTTTTAACATAAGTGAAGGTGTTTTTTGGGGTTTGATGGACTTGAACGAGTTTGCTATTTCAAAAAACATATCAATAAAAAGAGAAATAGAAACTCAGGGCAAAAATCACTTATTGGAATTTTTATTAAAAAAAGCAATACCAATTCATTATGATTACAAAGGCAAACCTTATTTAAAAGAAGATTCTAAACACATATCTATATCCCATTCATTCGGTAAATTAGCAATAATTGTCAATGAACATCAAACAACGGGCATTGACATTGAAATTATAAGAGATAAAGTACTAAACGTCAAACATAAATTTCTTTCTTCATCAGAATTAGAAGATGCGGGCGAAGACACAGAAAAATTATTGATTTATTGGTCTGCAAAAGAAACTTTGTATAAAATTTACGGTGTAAAAGAAATCAATTTTATCGAACATTTATCTGTAAAACCTTTTACTAAAAATTTATCAGGCAGTATTTTAGGATCTGTTAAATTGTCTAATAGCAATATAAAACAATTCGAACTCCATTATAAATTAATAGAAAATTACGTAGTTGTATACTGTGTTAAAAGTTTAAATTGATTGGCATTTGATTGTTTTCAAATGCTTGCTATGTATCATTGCCTGTACCAATTTATTTTTAAATAAACCAATGTATTTATTTCAATATCGTTGTCTTTCGCGTAAAAGTAAACTGTGCTCCCATTTGGGGTTGAAGCATAATATTCAAATACATATCCATTAAAAAATACATTATTAACTTGAGCCTCAAAATGGGCTTCACCTTTAGCAGATACTACTTCTAATTGGTTGGGGCGAATATAAGTTTGATTAGCCTTAATATCAACTCGTTTAGCAATCAAGTCTTCTTGCTTAAGGCAAAAATAATGCCCCATTAATGCTGCTATATTTTTAGATTTTGGTTGATAGTAAATAGATAATGTTCTGTCATGTTGCACTAACTTACCATTTTCCATCACGGCTGTATCGTCGGCATATCTCAGTGCTTCTTCCGGCTGGTGAGTAACTAATATAACAGAAGATTGTTCTTGGTGAATATGTTCTCGTATATACGTGAAAATTTTATCCCGCAATGGTAAGTCTAAATTACTAAAAGGTTCGTCTAATAATAATACTTTCGGAAGTTCTGCTAAAGAACGAGCGATAGCCACTCTTTGTTTTTGACCTGAAGATAGAGATATTGCCTTTAAATGTTTAAATGGATTTAAATCGAGTAATCGTAATAATTGATTGGTGCGCTTTTGTTTATACTCATCATTGTAACCTGCTAGTTTATCTTTTATATTTTCTTCGACCGTATGATTATCCAAAACATAAAAATCTTGACTCACAAAACGCATATCTTTGTGGCCGGGTATAAGGTTGTAAGCAGGTCCTAATACAATTTTTTTATCAATGAAAATTTCACCTTTATGCAAATCTTCTAATCCGTAAATACATTTTAATAAAGTAGTCTTTCCACTACCACTCTTTCCTATTATAGCTAAAATTTTTCCCGGCTGAATTGATAAAGAGACAGAGGAGATTCCTTTAAATGAATTAGAAGAAGTATAATTAAAAGAAATTTTATTGACTTCTAAAATCGAACTATTTTTTGTAGTAACCATTGGTAAATAGTTGTATAAACGTTTTTTCTGAATATTTTTTACCATCTACCCCCACTGCATTTAGTATGCAAAAATAAACACCATCATTACAAGGTTCGCCACTAGTTGTTCTACCATCCCAAAATCCATTTAAAAGAGAAGTTTCAAAAATCAAATTACCATTACGATTAAAAATTCTAAAACTAAGTTCGGTAATTTCATCCAACTGAGGTTTAAAAACATCATTGATACTGTCAAAATTTGGGGTGAACACATTTGGTACAATGATGTTTGAAATAGAGTCCGTTCTATCAATATAAGAGCTCGTTTGCGCTTGAATATTTAAAGTACACGCTAATAAAAAAATGACAAAGAATATGTTTTTAAATGGTATCACTGAATAAAGTGTTAGGTATTATATGTTTTTTAGAAAATCTAATGTATTAACGTTATCAGCAAAATCAAAAATTTCTGGTTTCTGACTTTTTCCAAATGGAATCGATGTAATACCATCTATATCAAAGTTAGAAACAACGCATTGCAAATTAGGCAATAATGTTTTTATCTTTTCAACAAGCTGTTCTTTATTGAGGTATGTTTCGTAAAACAGAACTGACGTTGGAGCATGTAAATCAGAAGATTCTCTAATCATCAAAAAATTATTGTCCAAAAATGGCAATAAATCAAGAAGATAAATAGCTCTGTTATATTCGTAATTATTATTATACTTTTTATTGTCAAGTACATATTTATAATCATACAGTGCTTCAAATAAAGTATCAAATTTGTATCCTTCAGGGACAAATAATTTACTCACATTTCGACAGCCTAAACCATAATACTGAAAAATATCTTGACCAAGCAATTTCAAGTCATCATTACTTTCATTCCCATCAAGTAAAGCAATAGAACTCCTGTTTTTACGAATGATATTTGGATATTTTCCGAAATAATATTCAAAATGCTTGGCAGTGTTGTCGCTTCCAGTTGCAATAACTGCATTAAAATTAATAAGTTTGCCTTCAGAAAAATTAATTTTTGGTGCAAAATCTTGTTCAAAATAAATAAGCATACCTGCCAAAAAAGGTATAAGTGCAGGATCATCACTAGAAACTTTAATAAGGATGGAGTGACCACTCAAGAGTACACATAATAAATCATGAAAACCTACTGCCGGAATATTACCGGCCATAATTACGGCAACTGTTTTTGGATGCTCTGGATTATTAATATTTGAAGAAAATTCGCTTAAACTCTCTTCGTTTAACATATTTGCTAATCCTTTAAGGGCCTGAGTAACGCTTTCAGGCGTAAACCAACCATTATAAGAAAAAGCTAACGCCGTTAATTTTAATAAGTCATTATGAAACCGTTCTTCTTTAGGCGACCATTGGTTAGAAAAATGTCTATTTAAAAACATTCCTAATTGAACAAAAGCTTTTTCTCGTTGTTTTACGGTCATAAAAATTAATCTTATATTTGGTTCTTGAAATTTATTTTACATACAAAATTAACTAAAAATGGCTATAAAAATTACAGATGAATGCATTAATTGCGGTGCCTGTGAACCAGAATGTCCTAATAACGCAATTTATGAAGGAGGTGCTGAATGGAGATTTGCAGACGGGACTAAAGTAAAAGGGGTATTTACAGGAAAAAATACAGGAATTACAGCAGATGCAAACGAACCTCAAACTCCATATAGTATGGATGTATATTATATTGCAACTGATAAATGTACCGAGTGCGCCGGATTTCACGATGAGCCTCAATGCGCGGCAGTATGTCCGGTAGATTGTTGTATAAAAGATGATGAACACGTAGAAACGGAAGATGTACTTTTAGCTAAGAAAGACAGTTTACATCTTTAATTCGTTTTGTTTAAAAACTTAAAAGCCCCAACTAATTAAAAATTAGTTGGGGCTTTTTAATTAATATCAACTCAACTATTTTTGAGTAATAGTTTCTATTTTAATGGCTTTAAATTCGGTTCTTCTATTCTTTTGATGCTCTTCTTCTGAACAAATAACTCCGTTTTTACAATGATTAACCAATTTACTTTCTCCATAACCTTTCCAACGCATTCGTTTACCATCTATGCCTTTTGCCACTAAATACTGAACAGCAGCTTTAGCTCGTTTATCTGATAATACTAAGTTATATTGATCGCCCGCTCTCGAATCGGTATGAGAACTTAATTCAATATTAAGTGTAGGATTATCATTCATTAACTGTACCAAACGATTAAGTTCTTTTGCGGCATCGGGTCTTATAAACCATTTATCTAAATCATAATAAATGTTTTCTAAAACAATAGGTTTTTCAATAATTATTTGATCTAATTCAAAATTGGCAGTAAAATTTTCTGATTTCTTTTTACCAATAAGACTTAAGTTTTTAGGTTGCGTAACTGTAAAATACATAGGTTTAGATGCTTTTACCACATATTCACATTTAGGTTTTAACCGCGTTTTGTAACTACCTGATTTGTCAGTAAGTATAAATTCCCGAGTATTTTCAGTTAGGTTTGTAATTTCAATTACAGATGAATCTATAGCTTGATTTGGTCGGCCTTTTTGATTTACAAAGCCGGAAACTATAAATGTAGGATCATTTTTAGTAATTTCATATATTTTATCATTGTTGCTTCTATTAGAGGATAAGAATCCCGTAGTATTATCATCATTTAATACAAAGGCAAAATCATCTTTAGAGGTATTTAATGGATAATTCAAATTCTCTACTTGCAACCATTTTGTTCCATCATAATAAGTCATAAATACGTCTAACCCACCAAGGTTGTTATGAGCATCTGATGAAAAATAGAACGTTCCATCTGAGTGAATATAAGGAAACATTTCATTTCCACTGGTATTAATCACTTCTCCCAAGTTTTGAGGACTACTCCATGAAGTTCCGTCAAAAGTACTTTTATAAATATCCGTTCCACCCGCTCCACCTGGCATATCAGATATGAAATATAAAGTTTTTTCGTCCTGTGATAGAGATGGATGACCACACGAGTATTCATCGCTATTGAATGGGAGCTCTTCGACGTTTTTCCATTTATCCCCTATTAATTCGGCTTTGAAAAGTTTCAAGTTATTTTCATTTTTAGAACTCTTCGTTAATTTTTTCTTGTGATAATTATTTCGGGTAAAATAAACTACATTGCCATCTTTATTAAAACATGCAGGCCCTTCGTGATACTGCCCGTTCACATTTCCTTTTAATAACATAGGACTTAACCATTTACCACTTTGGTCTTTTTGTGAAAAATAGATATCCAAATAAGAACGCCCTGTCCAGTTGGCTGTTTTTGAATTTTTAAATGAAATTTTATCAGCTGTAAACATAATTCCATCTCCATATGGGACTTGTGAAAATGCTGTAGCTATCTCTGGTATCTCAGCTTCTTTTACTGTAAATAATGTCGTATCTTGTTTAAAGGTGTCGACAGACTTACATGACACCAATAACATTTCTGCTACAAAATCATCCGGTACTTTCGTTAAGTATTTATTAAACCAATCTTTGGCTTCATCATACTTACCTACTCCCATTAATAATTTAGCATAATAGAATAAATTAATTGGCTCACAATCCGGTGATTGAACAACCTGAGAAAACCATTTCTCTGCATTTGGCAAATCATTTATTAATCTGTAAGAATTAGCCAACTTAATTTTTGCATCAGTGGGTTCATCTTTAACCGAAAGATGTTTTTCGAAATTTTCAATGGATTTATGGTAAGACATTTTTTCGTAATTTTTTACTCCTTTTTTATAAAAACGATCAGCGCAACTTTCAAATAAAAGGACGCTTGATATTCCTATTAATATTATGTTTTTCATATACCTTAATTATTGTTTTTTATTTGTTATATGGTATAACCATGTTTAGTCATTTGTTTTTTATGCTGGTGGCAACATGGTTATTTCATATACCTTAATTATTGTTTTTTAGTTGTTATATAGTATAAGCATGTTTAGTCATTTTTTTATGCTGGTGTCAACATGACTATTTCATAGAACGTGGTTTATTTATTTTTTAAAATCTATAAAGTAGGTTTTAAAAAATAATAACTAGAAGTTTATCTAATTAAAAATAACGTGGTGTTTTTACTTTAATTAAGTCTTTACCAAAGTCGTAACCAATCATAATTTCATGAGTGCCTGCTGAATATTTTCTTATTTTGGTAGTTGTTAAATCAAACGCATACCCTACCCTAAAACGAGAATTAGTTTGGTATTCAACCATAAAAACTACTGCGTCCTTAGTTCGATAAGAAGCGCCTATCCAAAATTGCTCGTCGTATAATAAATTCAAATTTAAATCAGCCTGTAATGGTGCAGACGGTAAATATTTTATTAAGGAAGAAGGTTTTAATTTTAATTTTTGATTCAATTTAAAGACATATCCTCCATAAGCGTAGTAATGTCTATTTAAAAAAGAACCTTTATTAACATCAAAATTGAAATCATGATTAGCATCGTATGCTAACAACGTAGGGACCGATAATCCGGCATACCAATTTTTCGCAAAGTAGTATGTACCAAATCCCATTTTTGGTAACCAAGTATTTTTTCTTCCGGTAAATACACCATCATTTAAATCCCAAACGGTTACATTTTCACTTTTAAAAATATAGTTAGAAGCTCCTGCTTTTAAACCAAAAGCTAATTTACCTTCACCCAACTTTAGCTGATAAGCATAATTTCCGTAAATATCGGTTTGTTCTGTGGCTCCTATTCTATCATGTGTTACAATCAATCCTACTCCCATATTTTCGGATTTTGAAGGAATTAATCCATCCACAGCTAATAAAGCTGTTTTAGGAGCACCTGAAAAATCAACCCATTGGGTCCGATGCAATAAACTAGAGGTAAAGTATTTATGACTTCCTGAATAAGCTGGATTTAAAAATAATCCGTTGAACATGTACTGACTAATCATTGGATCTTGTTGGGCTTGAGCGGCTGTATTTAACAGAGCCACCATTATAACGATAACTGATTTTTTCATTTTTATATATTTTTATGTTTGATAAAAAATAGCCATGTTGAATAAATACTATTAAATTCTTCATGGCTATTGTGGTTTTAAAAAGTTGATGAATCTTACCTTCTTAATTCAACATATCCTTTTAGAACGATTTCTCCTCCATTTACTTCTAATATGGCAAAGTAGGTAGCATCTGGAAGTACTTCTCCATTATTACTATTTCCGTTCCATTCGTTGAAATACCCCTCTTTGCTATAAACGATATTACCCCAGCGGTTATAGATAGTTAATGTGTTATCAGGATAAGACTCTATACCATGTACTACAAAATTGTCGTTTTGATTATCATTGTTAGGAGAATAACCTTCAGGCATTTCTAGACTAAGAGGTTGAGTTAACGTTATGTCTCCCGAAATTCGACAACCATTTGTATCCATTACAGTAACATAATAATTACCAGCTTTCAAATTATATATGTCTTCTATAGAGCTACCATTTGACCATAAGTAAGTATATGGTGTTATTCCGCCTGTTACTGTCAAATCAATTGATCCGTCATCTCCATTAAATTTACTGATATTGTAACCACTGTATAATATAGGACTATACAAATTAATTTTCAGAGAGGTTGGTTCAGTTATCACTGTTGTATCATTATAAATACAACCATTGTTGTCTTTTATAATAACTGAATATTGGCCAGCTTTTACATTAGTCAAGTCTTTTATTGTACTTTCATCAGACCATAGATAAGTATAAGGCTTGATACCGCCACTAGTAATTAAATAGATGTTTCCTAGAGTATCTCCGTTACATTTTAAGTTATCAACTTCTTTGTTCAGTTTGATACTATCAGGCTCTGTAACTTGAATAACCGAGAAATGTCCACAACCGTTTTTATCTCTGTAAGTAATTGTGTAAGTACCTGCTCCAATATTTTTTAGGTCTTCTTGTGTAGAATTAGTAGACCAATTAAATGCATAAGGAGAAACGCCACCAGCGAGGCTTACATCAATAGAACCGGTAGCAATACCATGACATAATACAGGTGAAACTGATGATTCTAGGGTTAAAACAAGCGGTTGTATGAGTAATGTATCTAATGAAACCATACAACGATTATTATCAATTACGGTTAATGAGTAAGAACCTGCACCAACGTTTGTTAAGTCTTGATTGACACTGTTATTACTCCACGTATAATTATAATCTTTGACTCCACCTATAACCGATACATAAATATTTCCATTATGTAAACCGAAACAACTAATATTGTAATTATTATAATGACTTATTGAATCAACTGTTGCTATCAATTTATTAGGTTCAAATAATTTAACGTTTAATTGTCCTTTACATTGATTCATATCATATACGGTGACTGAATAATTTCCTGCCGTTAAATTTGATAAATCTTCAGTAGTAGCAGAGTTAGACCATTGATATGTATACTCATCAATCCCACCTTTAACTGTAATATCAATGTATCCATCATTTTTTCCAAAACAACTGATATTGTAACCATTGTATGAACTTAAATCTAATAATTGAACCTCTATTTTATCTGCCTGAGTTAAATTAACGCTCGCAGAAGCTTCACATTGATTAGCATCAAAAATAGTTACAGTATAATTACCGGCTCCCACATTTGAAAGATTTACGCCAGATTGTGAAGGTGTAGATGACCATATATAATTATATGGTTCAGTACCTCCAGTAGCATTTGATGTAGCAGAACCATCGGTTAATCCAAAACAACTAATATTATGACCATTATAGTGAGAAGTTACAGAGGCTGTTATTGAAACAGATTTCGGTTCTGTTACAGCAGTAGAGTTTATCATTACACATCCATTCGCATCGGTTATGATAACTGAGTACGTACCGGCACCTACTCCGGTTACTATTGTTCCCGTTTGTACTGGATTAGTTGACCAAGCATAAGTGTATGGTGCTGTACCGCTAGATGCTATGGCTGTAATAGAAGCATTTGTAGCACCATAACAAGAAACTTGTTTACCATTGTAATTAGATGTAACATTTACCGTAGAAGTTAAAGAAACTGGTTGCGTTAAAGTAACCGTTTTTGTTACCAAACAATTATTCACATCTTTAACATACACGCTATACGTTCCGGCAATTAAACCGGTAGCGGTAGAGGCAGTTTGTGTTGGAACGAAAGTCCATGCGTAAGTATAAGGCGTTGTTCCTCCATTTGCAATAACATGAGCTTCCCCATCATTGTATCCAAAACAACTAATAGCCTGTCCGTTATAATTAGAGGTGACAGATGCCGTTGCTGTTATAGCAGTTGATTGAGTTAAGGTAATCGTATTGGTGATTGAACAATTATTCAAATCTTTAATTGTTACCGTATAAGTTCCTGCACCTAGATTAGAAATAGCCGCGGTAGTTTTAGTAGGAACTGTTGTCCATGAATAAGAATATGAGCCTGTTCCACCACTAGCGGTTACCAAAGCCGACCCATCTGTTAATCCATAACAACTGATGTTTTGACCATGATAATCGGATGTAGCCGAAGTAGAAGAACTAAAGACAGATGGTAATGTTATCACTTTAACACCTGATATACATCCTCTAAAATCTTTAGTCAACACCGAATAAGTAGATGCTATTCCGATATTAGCCGAATAAGTCCCCTGAGCTAAATAACTTATACCATTATTATAAGATACCGAATATGGGCCACTATCCCCTCCGGATGGATAAATAGTAACAATAGTTGAATTGGTTCCGACCGAATAACACTTGTTAAAAATAACACTATCTATTTTTACTTCTTTTTTTACAGAAATAATATCCGGCTTCAAAGACCAACAATTATTAGCATCTTTTAATACAACAGAATAAGTAGTCGCATTATTAAGCATTGCTACATAAACACCTGCTGTTTGAAAAGATAATCCATTATCATAAGAAACTTGATATACACCTGAATATCCGCCTTTCGGAACCACTTGTACTTGTGTTTTCCCTGAACCAGGAACAGAACATGCAATAATAAAAGAATCTACTTTTACCGAGTCAGGTTGTGCAATGGGAATAACCAAAGCCTGACCAGTTTTACATAAGTTAGCATCCACAACAGAAGCGGTGTAGCCCCCTGCCGATAACCCAGTAATACTTTGTGTAGTGGCGCCTGTTGACCATGCATACGTATAAGGAATCGTTCCTCCGCTCACATTTAATTGGGCAATACCATTTGAGCCATTAATACAAGATACATTCTGCGTTGTATAAGTTACTGCTAAAGGAGTTGGCTGTGTGATAATAGCAGAGGCTATCGCAGAACATCCATTAGCATCAATTGTTTGTACAGAATAACTGCCAGGTGGTAAGTTTGTTAAATCTTCTGAAGAAGAAAAACCTGAATTCCAATTAAAGAAATATGGGAATGTGCCTCCTGAAATAGACAGATCAACAGCTCCATTATTTACGCCATAGCAACTTACGTTAGACGTTGTTAATCCTAAAGACAGTGGAGACGGTTGCGTAATTGTAAAATTGAAGTATTCCAAACAATGAGAAGTATCTGCTACTGAAACCGAATAGTTTCCTGGAGCTAAACCTGTAACCGATAATCCTTGGGCTCCATTACTCCAATTTACAGTATAAGTACCTTTTGCTCCCGAAATAATTGCAAATGCAGAACCTTTTCCTCCGTAACATAAAGCATTGGTAACAAATAAATTTAAAGTTAAATCATTACAAATAGGCTGCGAAAGATTAACAGCATCATTTCTTGTACATCCATTTTTATCTGTTATTCCTACTGTATAAATTCCTGCCGATAAATTATTAATAGATTGACTAGTAGCTCCTGTACTCCATAAATAAGAGTATGGAACTGAACCTCCGAAAGGATTAGCAGATGCAACACCATTACTACCTCCCATAATAGTGACGTTCGTATGAGTCATCACATTAGTTAATAAGGTAGGTTCTGTAATAGTAATATTTGCTGTTTGAAAACAATTATTGCCATCTTTTACCAATACGGTATAAACTCCTGATTGAAGATTATTAGCAGTTGCTGTATACTGTTCGGGTGATGTATTCCATGTGTATGTATATGCGGGCGTTCCTCCTATAACATTTACGGAAGCCTTTCCATTTGATTCTCCAAAACATAAAATATTAGTTGAGGATCCAATAGCTGTTAAGGATGAACATAATGAATTTCCGACGACGGTACTTCCAGAAATGCGACATCCATTAGCATCTTTTACTTGTGCAGTGTAAACCCCATAAGGTAATCCCGATAATGAAAACGTATTTAATCCTCCGGGTGTCCATGTTACAGTATAAACCGGTGTTCCTCCAGAAATACTCACAGAGGCGGTTCCTGTACTGCTTCCATCCGGAACAACATTAGTTGAATAAAATAATAAACTTAGAGCAGAGGGTGCAGAGATACTTTTACTAGTATTAATTGAAGAACAATTTAAAGAGTCTTTTACAATAACAGAATAATTTCCTTGTCCTCCGATAACTGAATTACCCATGGTTCCGGTATTCCACAAGTAATTATACGGTGGAGTACCTCCAGAAACATATGCCGAAATAGTTGTAGTACTATTATGACAACTGAGAGTTCCAGAATTGATGGAAACAGTTGGTGTTGATGAAAAATAAATAATTGTTGAGTCTTTTTTGTTTATACATCCTCCGCCCGATCCTGTGCTGGTTAAATATAATTTTACAAAACCAGCAGACAATTCAGTAGCATGAGGCGTATAATTCGTATTCAAATATGTGTTTCCGGGGACAAAAGTTCCCAAGCCGCCAGTCCAAATTCCTCCGGATGCATTATTAATGGTACCTGATAAAATAGCAACAGGATTTGAAGCACATATTTTTTGACTACTGCCGGCATCCACAGTAGGAACTAGACCTACAGATACAGAAATAGGAGAAATAATGGTAGACGGACATGTAGAAGAATTATACAGCCGATCTTTGATTTCTAATTTATATGCACCTTGAGCAGTTGCCGTATAAACAGCGCCTGATGCCAAAAAAACATTAGAACCGTTGTACCAATTAAAAATATAAGGAGATAAACCGCCGCCGCCTGTGGCATTCAAAACCACGCCACTTCCCGGACCTATGTTGCAAAATGTGGCCGGATTAGGTGTAACAGTGGCGGTTAAACTCGGAACATTGGTTATAGTTAATGTTCCACAAACATTTAAACTAAATCCGCAAGTAGAGGCAATCGGAAATCCGCATACCTGATAAGCAATCCAAGATGGAGCATTAGCTGCCGGACTGTAAGTAGGACTAGCTACATTTAACGAATCGAGGTAAGAATTATAAATGGCTAATTGAGCCGGGGAAGATCCTGCGGAGGAATTAATCGCAGTCCAACTGGCAGAGTTATTTACAATACCTAGTGTTACCAATTTTTTTCGACAACCAACTCTTACAGTATCATCCTTAGGAAATAGAGGTTTTGAAATAGAGGTAATTTTGTAAATGTTTTTATTTTTTCCGGGCTTACAAAATGTAATGTCGTGCGGCCCAACTCCCGAAATACACTTTACTGTACCACCCGGGTAACCAGGAGCTGTACAAGAAAAACTATAGGTTAGAGAGCCTGGCGGATCGGCACCTATCATATCAATTTGTACACCGGCCGCATTTGGATTTAGCGTTAAATTAAAATGTACGCATAAATCACTGTTAGATAATCCGCAACAATTTCCCTGCCTTGCTGTATCAGGAGAAACCCAAATGCCGGCTGAACTGGAGGATAAATTAACCGTGAACGAAGGTACGTCCGGATCGCAGTAACCGGTTTGGGCCCTAATAGGGTTCAAGGAAAACATAAAGACAATAACTGACCAAGTAAATGTCTGAAGGAGATGTTTGAATAGTGGTTTCATTACACAAGTGGTTTTTAAAATCCCAAAGTTGCGTTCATCTCATCCACAAGTAAATGATATGTTTCAATTACAAATATGACTATGCACTTTATTCATCATTAACAAAAGTTAGAGTAAATTAAATTTTGAAAGCAAAAAATTATAGTATCTTTGAAATTGAAAAAAGTTCTTTAACATTATGGGCCCGACCGGTTTTGACAGCGAGCGCGATTGATAAGTAAGCAGGTAGTGCGTTGTAGATATGGCACTTTAAAATCAACCTTCAAATTTTTATTTGGCGAAGAGAATTCTTACGCTATGGCTGCTTAGTCCAAGACTAACCAACCATTGCAAACCTAGTAGCACTGTTGCTTAGCGACAAGGTATTTGCATCATAAATTAGCAACTTGTTTTAGGAATGATGTTACTTATAACAATATCAACATCTAAGTTTAAGTTTGGTGTGAGTATAAGCCTGATTTGAATCGAAAACCAATTATATTCTAAACTTTGTAGAAAGCTTATTAATTCCTTGTTTGGACGAGAGTTCGAATCTCTCCGGGTCCACGCAAAGGGACAAACCAATATTTTTGAGTTTGTCCCTTTTTTTATTTGCCCCAAAATTATTCGTTATATAAAACAATTCCGTCTTTTAGCTTTTAACTAACGATTAAGATCAATAAAATTTTCTATCAGAATTAAACGGCAGATAAATCAAGAAAACCAACACATGATATAGTATACCTTACACCACGTACATACATCCTCCTATACTATCTCTACTAGCTTTTGTAACAGATGCCAACGTATTTTCTTGATTTCTAATTCTTAAAAATCCTAAATAAGCAAAAATAATAGCCTCTTTAAATTGAATAATTTCATCTGAAGGAATAAAGATACTTCCACTAAAATGATGTTTTAACCGATTCATTAAATAAACATTATAAGCTCCGCCTCCTGTAACCAACACTGTATCTAAGCAACTTTCATTTAATACTTCAGAAATAGTAATGGCAATATATTCTACGCAAGTGCATAATTTATCTTGTAAAGAAATTATAGATCGATTCAATATAGGTAACATATGTTGTTCAAACCATTCTCTACCCAAAGAAAGTTTGTATGTTTTCAATCCTATTAACTCATCTAACAATAGTTGATTACATTTACCGGTAGAAGCTATATTACCTCCATCATCATAAGATTTACCAATACTTTGAGCTATATAATTTAAAGCCATATTTGCCACACAAATATCAAACGCTTGAGTTAAACTATTTTTTGTAAAAGAAATATTTGCAATTCCTCCAATATTTAAACAAGACTTATAATTATGAAATAAATCTCTATCACCAATTGGTACCAATGGTGCCCCCTCTCCTTTTAAAGACACATCAAGACTTCTGAAGTCACAAATAGTAGATATGTTTGTTTTAGCTGCAATTGTAGCGCCACAGCCTATTTGAGCCGTAAGGCCATTCAATGGTTGATGAAAAACGGTATGTCCATGCGATGCTATAAGATTAGCAGATTGATTATTTTTGTCGAGAAATTTTTGAACTTGATTAGCAATAAATTCGCCGTACAAAGTATGTAGTCTAAAATAATGTTCGGCACTTAATAAATATGCATTTTGTAGTTGCTCTTTCCATTTGTCGTTGTATACAATAGTTTCAAATGAAAGCAATTTAAAATTTGTCACACCTCCATCAATATTAAATTGACAAAGTGCCAAATCTAATCCATCAAGTGATGTACCACTCATTATGCCCAATATATTTAAACCATAACCCATAAATCAAAAAATAAAATTTATATTTTCTTATCAGCCAATTAAGAAAAAGTAATAAAATAAAAAAGCCAGTAAAAAAATACTGGCTTTTAAGTCGGGGTGGCCAGATTCGAACTGACGACCTCCACATCCCAAATGTGGCGCGATACCGGGCTACGCTACACCCCGCTTTTTGATTACATTTGTTTAAACAATGATAATCTAAAGTGGGTGCAAAGATACATTTATTTTTTATTACAACAAGTATTTTTTGTTTTTTTTCAAAAAATATCTTGCCTAATGCATGTTTTCAGAACCTACATTTTACAGTTCTATACATAAATACGAATAGGCCTTATTTTAGTATATTATAACGCGTGCAAGCTATTGTGCATCGATTAATAAACTTAAGGATATTATTTATGCTGTTTTTTATAGTTATGAAAGTGTTGTTTGTAAACTGTTTGTAGTTTTTCTATCAAAACTTGCTCTTTTTCATTAATACCTCTATAAACTTTTGATATTTCTTTAACCATACGTACACAAACTCTTAAATAATCCTCATCTAATGCGGTCTTATGGTCAACAACAAAATCAATAAATGATTCTAATGCCGATACAGGATCGGCTGCTGTCGCATTTAAATAGTCAAATTCTATCTCTGCAAAAAAAGCAAGATCGGTACCCGCTCTATCTTTATGTAATTCCTTTGGCACTAATTCTTTTTTAACAATTTCGAGTATTTTACTTTTTTCTTTTTCATTAACCCAATTATCAATTGCGGCAATTGAATAAAACAATTTCCCAAGTTCAGCATAAAACTGTTTTGACACCATTTTTATTTATGTTATGATTTTTTTGCTTTATATAAACCTACCAATTCTCCAAATGCAATAATATGACGACTCATCGCCTTTTCTAACTCAATTTTAGACACACCTATTGGCAAATCCAATAAATCATCTAACGCATATACCTTAAAATGATAATGATGAATTCCTGAAATGGGGCAAGGACCAACATATTGAGTTTTACGAAAATCAATAATTCCTGAAATTCCAAAATTAGAATCAACATTTTCCTTAACAAAATGTGTTAATTTCACATTCCAAACCAACCAATGTATCCAGGTTCTTATAGGAGCATCTGTATCCTCAACAATAATAGCCAAGCTTTTTGTATGTTTCGGAATATTTTTAATCCGCAATGAAGGATTAACATTGTTTCCATCACAAGTATATTTAGTGGGTATATAACCATAATGAATAAATGCTGAACTAGTGATCGTTAAAGTTTTAATATCCTCTACGACATCTCTTGAAAACAAAATCATCTTTTCTATATTTTTAATTTATATGAACAATTATCTGCTTTTACCTTCATTTAATTTTTCAAGAAAAATGTAAAGAATAACCCTACTATTATGGATTGAGCCAATGTAGTTATCGTCCAACTTAACACTATGATAAAAGACAAAGAAAAACTAGAATAAGTCATTATCATACCAGGAAGCGTTGTTATCCAATATCCCAAACCGAAACGTATGCCTTTTACTATTTTACTACCTGGTATAATTTCTTTAATAGAATCCCAAATCCACACCAAAATTATTCCTGTTAAAAAAGGTACAATATAATATACAGACATCAACGGATCCGACCATGGTCTAAAAAGATGTGAATTAGTATATTCAGATTTTAACAAAGGAAATATTGTTTCAAAAAACTGAGTAATTAATACACTAATACTAAGCATAATCACACCCGAAACTCCTCCTATTATGATTTTGTTAAATTGCATGTTTTTTAATCCATATCTAAATAATCCTCCTCTTCCAATAATTGCAAAAGAGGCTCTGCGACTCTATTTAACAAAATACCATTAGAATCGAACCGCATGTGATATAAACATTCATTAAAGCTAACATCTACAGTATAAACCAATTTACCTTTTTTATCTTTAAAGCTATTAATGTCTGAAAGGAATCCATTTGAAAAATTTTGATTGATGTAATCAAAAATTTTATTAGGAACAATATCTTCATCTTTTTCTATCAAAAATTGATGGCTTATTTTTTTTACCATTGCCGCTTAAATTTGAAAATTATGTTGCAATAATAGATTTTAACTACTTTTTCAGCGATTAATTCACTTACTTAGAATAGTGATTTCAATTACTCTTAAGAAAATTTTCACTACGATTACAATAAATAAAAAAGGTCTTGCTGAATGGCACAAACCTTTCAACAAAACCAATTGACAACAAATTAAAAAAACTACAAAAATCTTTTGTAAATCTACTACTAAATATAGTATATTAGTGCTACATTTTATAGCAAATTAAATTATGAGTAAGGTGTTCAGTAATTTAAAATATTTACGTCTACAAAAAGGATTATCTCAAGAGCAGTTAGCAGAACATTTAGGTATTACACGTTCGAGACTTGGAGCTTACGAAGAAAATAGAAACGAACCATCGATAGATCTCTTAATAGCAATTTCTGATTTTTTTCATGTGGCTGTAGATGCACTCGTTCGTGGTGATTTGAATAAAACAAACTTAGACGGATTAATGAAAGTGGGCAAAAACAGAATGTTGTTTCCTGTATTGATTGATGATGATGGAAAAGATATGGTAGAACTAGTTCCATTAAAAGCAAGTGCAGGATATTTAAAAGGTTATGCAGATCCTGACTATATGGAGAGATTGCCTAGAATGAAATTACCTTTTTTGCCAACCGGAAAACATAGAGCTTTTCCAATAAAAGGTGACAGTATGCCTCCTATAAAAGAAGGATCTTTTGTTATTGCTAAATACGTAGAGAAATTAGAAGATGTAAAAAATGGAAATACATATATTGTAGTAACAAAAGATGATGGTTTATCCTATAAACGAATATTTAACCTAAACCAAAAAAAAGGATATTTAGAATGCCATTCTGATAATAAAATTTACCCTCCATATCAAGTAAATCTAAAAGATATCATCGAACTTTGGGAATATACTTGTTGTATAAATATGAATGCTTATAAGGAGGAGGAACTAAATCTTAATAGTATTATGAGTATGCTAAAAAATCTTCAGGTTGAAATAGATGTTATTAAGAATCAAGGAAATAAAAAATCAAACTCTTAACGTAAAAAACTTATATTATAATCTATTCTCACTTGTACTCTAACAATTCTATAAGTTAAATGAATAAAAAACAAACTGATCAAAATCGTGTAAAAATTAATACGATGATTTTAGTATTGTCTGCTGGAATTGCTTTAATGTTCCTTAAATTTTCTGCTTATTATTTAACTAAATCAAGTGCCATTTTAACAGATGCCATTGAATCAATTGTCAATATTTTGGCCGGCTCTTTCGCCTTATATAGTTTATATTATGCAGCTAAACCAAAAGATGAAGATCACCCCTATGGACATGGAAAAATTGAATTTCTA
>Ga0172373_10002322_pt1 | contig 29394 bp, 27 predicted proteins | sample Lak10m_2_FD_114546 | JGI IMG/M metagenome (GOLD analysis project Ga0172373, IMG submission 114546) | Freshwater microbial communities from Kabuno Bay, South-Kivu, Congo - kab_092012_10m | ecosystem: Environmental > Aquatic > Freshwater > Lake | place: Democratic Republic of the Congo...
GAAGGCAGTTTCCTTGAGTTGGCGATCAGTTTCCTGAAAGAGACGCAGGATATCCTCGTAGGTGGGTTGGGCGGTGGACATAGCCAAACCAGGAGTAGTTTAGATGTATTGTAGCAGTGCTCCCCCCCGACCTGTCCACCCCCATCCCGGTAATAAGCTTTTCACCCCGTCGATAGACTTCTCCATCCGCCCGGCGCCTGTCGCCCGGCGCTCCTCTGGGCCTTGACCTAGAAGATCCTGGCTATGGCCATATCATAGGCCACCGGTAACCGCCTCCCCAGGTCTACAAGCTGAGAGCAATGCGAAGCGCGATCGCTAACGTAGCTAAGGATAATTGTCCTGATGGGCACGGGCTCAGGCCCTTTGCCCATCCTACCTCTCTACTACCCCAGTAAACAGGTACCCGAAAACCATAAACAGGTACCCTGAAACAGTAAACGCTTACTCGTTTGTAACAAACGTGAACCCGTTTTCAGTAAACGCCTTCTCGTTGACAACTAACTCAAACTGGCGTAGGCCCCTCGGAAATTAGCTTCCAGTCCTTCACCCCTGGCCCACGGTCAGTTTTCTTCCCCAGGTCAAAATGATACGGGCTTCAGAGCCTAAACCCGGGAAGATACTTAGATACCCTTGAGATCAATGCTAGAGATGACTGGCGGCAGGGTCTGGGCGAAGGGAGATCGCAGCTCCCCCCCCCTCGATTGAGCCCAGGGGTATAGATCAGAGTGTCACGTCCCATATCGTTGCTAGTGATAGACTTGAAGCAAAATGCCTAATCCGTATGGTGAGGTCAGCATGAACACAGAGTTCACTCAAGTTAAAGCTAAACCCACGTCGCTATACGATGCAGACTATCAACTTTGGTTAGATGAAACGGTTGCTCAGTTGAAGGCACACAACTTTAGCAATCTTGACCTAGAAAATCTAATTGAGGAGATTGAAAGCTTGGGAAAAAGTGATAAACGAGCTATTTCTAGCTATCTGATGCGTTTATGTGAACATTTTCTTAAGCTCCGCTATTGGGAATCCGAACGAGACAATTCCTTTCGAGGTTGGAAGCTTGAGGTGGCTAATTTCCGCTTGCAAATTCAAGCCATACTCAAAGACAGTCCTAGTTTAAAGAACCACCTTCGTGAGAACCTTGGGTTGGCCTATCAAAATGGCAGAAAACTGTTCCTCAATGTAAGTGAATTGAATGACGCTTTGGTTCCTGAACAGCCTGACTTTACCCTAGAGCAAGCCCTGGATGAAAACTGGCTACCCTGGCAGCCGAAATAGTGCTTGACATTGACTTTCTGGACATCGGAGGCTGGGTCCTGACCTCTCTGCTAAGTACACACAAGTGAGCAGATGTGCGGATCTAGCAGCCCTACCCCCCTCGAAGCAGCCCCTAATTACTAGGAACTACCAGGGTCATTCACCTGGGGTGGGGGAGCCGGCACAATGGTTTTCCAGCCCGGGCGGTATCCCTTCTCCAGGCTAGCCTGGTATTCCTGGTAGGCGGGGTTGGGGGCGGGCCGGCGGGGTTGGCGGGCGGCCTGCTGGAGCCACTGCTGGTAGGCCGAGGCGGATTCCACCACTACGTTGGTTTGCATAGCGGCGAAGTAGGTACCGCTGTACTGGGAATCCCGCAGGCGGTAAGTACCCTCTTGAATGGGGGTAAAGGCAAAGTCAATGGCCCGGCCCGGAATAATGTCCTGCTTGAGGCGAAAGGCGGGGATGTAGAGGCCGTGTAGCACATCCTCTGAGGTCAGGGTCAGGTGAATGCGCCGGTTATTGGGCAGGTGCAGTTCACTGCTGGCAACCTGCTCTTGGGGGTAATAAAATTCCCAGGCCCACTGGCGGGCGCGGACTTCGATGGTCTCCGGGGCCGCTGCCGTGGGGTCATCGATCAGGGGGGCGGCCAGGGCGCTATCCATGCCCAGGTGGACATGTTCCATCGGGCCCAGCACCGACATCTGGTCGTAGACCTGGTAACTGGCGGCCGCTAGCCAGATCACCAGCAGGATGGGAATCACCGTCCAGACCACCTCCAGGGTGGTGTTGCCTTCGATCGCAGGGCCGTCCCCCTCGTCGTACTTGCCCGCCCGCTGAAACACCATGGCATAGAGCAGGGTGCCGGTCACCCCCAGAAAAATGAAGCTGCCCAGGGCGGTCATCAAACTAAACAGGCCATCCACCAGCAGGGCTTCGGCGGAGGCGGCGGCGGGCAGCCAATGGTAAGCCTGTTGCCCCATCCAAACACTGATCAGGGCCAGGAGGACGGCCACGGCGGCCAATTTTAAGAGCAGCGATCGCGTCATCACCAGAGCCCCCCTAACACCGGAGAAATCACCTGCAGAACCGATAGATCCTGCCCCGCCCGCAACAGGCGATCGGCACTGATGTGGACACCAAACTCCGCCGCCAACTGGGCCCCCAGGGTGCCGTGGGCAAACATCAGGGCAAAGATGGCCAGGCCCACCCCCAGGTAGGACCACTGCACCTGCCGAGCCCGGTCCTGACGCCAGAGGTAGCGCTGAAAGCCTCGCCAGATGGCCATACCAACGATCAGGGCCAGGAGCAGCACCCCCCCCACCCCATGCCAGAGCATGGTGGAGAGGCTACCCAGACCCCAGGCGCTGACCTCATCGCTGGGGGGTTGGGCCAGGAGCATTTCGTAGAACCCCGCCGCCACCGTGGGAAAGGTGACGATCGCCGCCGCTACCATATTGAACCAGCCCACGTCAAACAAATTAGATTGACTGGCGGGGATGGCCAAAAACCGAAATACCCGCTTCTCCAGGGGAAACAAGGCCCCCACCAGGTCAAACCCAATGGCCACGATAAACAGCCCCAGGGTAAGGTGCACCAGGTTAGGATGGAGGGGGATGGGGTAGGGTAGACCATTGGGCCCCAGGGCCTCCCCGAGTTGGTTAATCAGTTCTGCACCCATTAGAGCACTCCCTTACGTAGGGCCTCCACCACCTCCACGGTGTGCAGGCCGTAGATCCACACCAGCTTATCCCCCAGGTAGGTCTGGAAAAACACCAGACCGGTGAGCAGGGCACCGGCCCCCAGGTAGGCCAGGGGCAAGGTTTGGCTATCCCGAGATCGCAGCACGTAGCGCCAGCCGGTAATGGCGGCAATTATCCCCGACAGGGACCAGCCTAGAATCGTATGCAGGTTGAGGGTGGCCTCGGCGGGGGCGCTGTAGGGCTCCGCCAGCCCCGCCTCCACCTGGCCAAAGATCACCGCGATAAAAATCGACACCGTGGCAAAGGCCATATTCCACCAGCTCACCTCAAAATAGCGGGGGTTTTTGGTGACGGTGCCCACCAGGTCGCAAACAAAGGCAAACAGGGCCATAGCAATCACGAAATGCACCACGATGGGGTGCATGGTATCGGGGTAGGGGAGGTTGTGGTTGTTGAGGGGGGGGAGGTAATCGAACATCGGCGATCCTACCGGGGAACTTAGCCTACAGCATAGCAAGCCCGATCGGGTTTGGACGGTATCCCAGGGATCATCTGGGGGGCCCCGACCACCTGGAGTTTCAGGGGCACACCGTTTGGTGGGTCAGCAGTATGTAGCGATCGCCCCCAATCCCCAGGGTTGGCGGTGGAGTGAGATCCTGGGGTTATTTTTGGCGGTGCATCAGGGACAGCTGCGGTATTTTCAGCCCGACGGCTAGTTGGTACCCACCCCTGAGGCGGCGGCTCGGGCGGTGAAGCGTCTCCCAGGTATGCTCCCCTACCGCCCTGGGCCTGGCGGGGTGGGCTATAATGGCCTGCAAAGATGAGGTGACCATGAGCCTATACGCTGAACTGCACCGCCACCTGGGGGGCTCCGTGGTGCCTCGGGTGCTGTGGCGTTACTTTCAACGCAATCGCCCGGATCTGTCCGATCAATTTGCCGACTATGGGGCCTTTGAGGCCTTTTACACCCGCCCCCGCCATAGCCTGGCGGAGTACCTGGAGCTGCACACCCTGGTGGAGAGCGTCCAAACCCGGGAGGCCCTGCCCTACTTTATCTACCGCCTGATTCGGGGGGCTTATATTTTTGAAAACCTGGCCTACCTGGAGTTGCGCTACACCCCCTACCTGCGCACCCCCGATCACCTCTCCCAGGCCCAGCGCATCGACGCCATGGCCGAGATTGTGGAGATCGTCGGTCGGGCCAGCGAACAGCCCGAGTACCCCATCGTCACCCGCCAACTGCTCTGCCTCCACTCCCAACTGCCCCAGGCGGTGAACCAGGCCATCCTTGAGCTGGCGGCCCAGTATCCCCAGTACGTCTGCGGCATCGATGTAGCGGGGGGCGATCGCCAGTACGGCGATCGCCTGGAGGACTTTCTGCAACTCTACCAGCGGGCCCAGGCCCTGGGGCTCAACACCACTGGCCACCTCTACGAAACCCGGGATGGCTGCTACCCCCAGTTGCTCCCCTACCTGCAACGGATTGGCCACGGCATCCAAATTCCCCTGCACCACCCCGAACTCCTGCCCCAGGTGGCGGCCCGGGGCCAATGTTTGGAGGTGTGCCCCACCACCTACCTGAAGACCGGCACCCTGCAGGAGATCCACCAGCTCAAGCTGGTCTTCGATCGCTGCTTTGAGTCGGGGGTGGACATCGCCATCTGCACCGACAACGCCGGCCTCCACAACGTTCGCCTGCCCTTTGAGTACGAAAACCTGCTAACCCACGATGTGATCGACTTTGCCGGGCTACAACGCTGTCAGGAGGCGGCCTTTCGCCATGCCTTCGCCTGGCCCTATGGCCAACCCCCCAGCGCCCTGCTCACTGGCCTGCTCCAGGTGCCCGCCCTGGCCCGCCCCTGACCCTTGACGCCCCGACTTCAGCTGGATAGCATAACCCCCTTACCCCCTTGCCCGTGACTGCCGCCGTGACCGCCCCTCCCCTGCTGGCCGATCCCCCTACCCTGATGCTGGTGGATGGCCACTCCCTGGCCTTCCGCGCCTACTACGCCTTTGCTAAAAACGCCGAGGGGGGGCTGCGCACCTCCACCGGCATTCCCACCAGTGTGTGCTACGGCTTTCTCAAGTCCCTGTTGGACATGATCGAGGCGGAAAAACCCCAGTATGCCGCCGTCGCCTTTGACCTGGCCCAGCCCACCTTTCGCCATGTGGCGGATGAGCGCTACAAGGATGGTCGTCCGGAGACTCCGGAGGGGTTCCTGGAGGATGTGCACAACCTGCAGGAGTTGCTCACCGCCTTTGGGCTGAATCTCTACACCGCCCCAGGCTTCGAGGCCGATGACGTGATTGGTACCCTGGCCACCCGGGCCCGCCAGGCCGGCTTTCGGGTAAAAATCCTCAGCGGCGATCAGGATCTCTTCCAGCTGATCGATGACCAGGGCCAGGTGACGGTGCTGCACCTGGGCAATGCCTTCGCCAAGGGGGGCAAAAATGGCCTGGCCCAGGAGTTTAGGCGACCGGAGGTGGAGGCCAAGTTAGCGATTGCCCCGGCCCAGGTGGTGGACTATAAGGCTCTCTGTGGGGATAGTTCCGACAATATCCCCGGCGTGCGGGGGATTGGGGCCAAAACGGCGGTGAAGCTACTGCAGGAATTTGGCGACCTGGACAGCCTCTACGCCAACCTGGACAAAATCAAGGGGGCTAACCAGAAAAAGCTCCAGGAGGGGCGGGAGTCCGCCTACCATTCCCGCTTCATGGCCACCATTGTCACCGATGTGGATCTAGAGACCGACCTGGAGGGTTGTCGGTTGCAGGGTTTTGACCCCCAACGGGTGGTGCCAGCCCTGCAAAAGCTGGAGTTTCAGCACTTTATCCAGCGGCTGGATACGTTACAGGTGGCCTTCGGCGGAGCGGTGAGCCCGACCACCGCCGCCCAGGGAGAGACAGCGGCAGCCAGCATCCCTGAACCGCTGCCAAGCCTGCCGGCGGTAACCCTGACCCCCCAGATCATCACCACCGCAGCCCAGCTCTACGATCTGCTGGACACCCTCTCCACCCACACCGACCCCACCCGGCCCGTGGCCTGGGATACGGAAACCACCAGCCTGGACCCGATGGTGGCGGCCCTGGTGGGGATTGGCTGTGCCTGGGGGCCGGAGCCAGGGGAGGTGGCCTATATCCCGGTGGGTCACCAGCAGGGGGAACAACTGCCCCTGGCCCTGGTGGTGGCGGCCTTGGCGCCGGTGCTGGAGAGCGATCGCTACCCCAAGGCGCTACAAAACGCCAAGTACGATCGCCTGGTGCTGCGCCACCAGGGCCTGCACCTGCAGGGGGTGGTGTTTGACCCGATGCTGGCCAGCTACGTGCTCAACCCGGAAACCAGCCACAACCTCACGGACCTGACCCAGCGCCACCTCCACCTCACCACCCCCAGCTACGGTGATCTGGTGCCCAAGGGCCAGACCATCGCCGCCGTGGACATCGCCGCCGCCGCCCACTACTGCGGTGCTGATGTCCACACCACCTACCGCCTGGTGGCGATACTGCGGGCGGAGCTAGCCCAGGCCCCCGCCCTCCAGGCCCTATTTGAGCAGGTGGAGCTGCCCCTGGAGCCGGTGCTAGCGGCCATGGAATACCAGGGCATCGCCATTGATCGGGCCTACCTGGCCCGCTTTTCCCAACAACTGCAGGGGGATCTGGAGCGGTTGGAGCAGGCGGCCTACGCCGCCGCCGGGGAAACCTTTAATCTGGCCTCCCCTAAGCAACTGAGTGAGTTGTTATTTGACCGCCTCGGCCTGGATACCCGCAAGTCTCGCCGTAATAAGTCCGGCGCCTACTCCACCGATGCCGCCACCCTGGAAAACCTACAGGGGGACCATCCAGTGGTGGATCTGGTGCTGGAGCACCGCACCCTGGCCAAGCTCAAGTCCACCTACGTGGATGCCCTACCGGCCCTGGTGCGGGCCGATACCCAGCGGGTCCACACCGACTTTAACCAGGCGGTGACCGCCACCGGGCGGCTGTCCTCCTCGAACCCCAACCTACAAAATATTCCCATCCGCACCGCCTTTAGTCGCCAGATTCGAGCCGCCTTCATGCCGGCCCCAGGGTGGTACCTGGTGGCGGCGGACTATTCCCAGATTGAACTGCGCATCCTCGCCCACCTTAGCGGTGAGCCGGTGCTGGTGGAGGCCTACAACCACAACCAGGATGTCCATGCCCTCACCGCCCGGTTACTGCTGGAGAAGGAGGCTATTACCCCAGAGGAGCGCCGCCTGGGCAAGGTGATTAACTTTGGCATCATCTACGGCATGGGGGCGGTGCGCTTCGCCCGGGAGGTGGGGGTGAGTCGTAGTGAGGCTAAGGGCTTTATTGATCGCTATTACCAGCGCTATCCCAGGGTGTTTGCCTACCTGCAGCAGACCCAGCGCCTGGCCCTGACCCAGGGCTACGTGGAGACCATCCAGGGGCGGCGGCGCTATTTTAACTTCACCGATAGCAAGCTGCGATCGCTGCGGGGCCAGGACCCTGACACCCTCGATCTAGACCGGCTCCGCTCCAATGGCTACGATGCCGGTTTACTGCGGGCCGCCGCCAATGCGCCGATCCAGGGCTCCAGCGCCGACATTATTAAAATCGCCATGGTGCGCCTCCACCAGCAGCTGCAGGCCTACGCCGCTAACCTGTTGTTACAGGTGCACGACGAACTGGTGTTGGAGGTGCCGCCGACGGAATGGCCTGAACTCCAACCCCTGATTACCCAGACCATGGCCACCGCCGTTACTCTCACCGTGCCCCTGCAGGTGGAGGCCAAGGCCGGGCCTAACTGGATGGAGGCCAAGTGATCAATGTACCGTCAAACTCCAGGGTTGTTCTTAACACCAGATCGGTGCTTTACCATCGTAGCCACCTGCAAGGGAGTAGAGCTTCACCAAAACCTCTACCGAGGATTAGCTTTGACCGATCAACCCTGTCCTGAGCGTTGCAGCCAAAGCTAGACAAGGACTCGGCCAGGCAGGCTGACCCTGGGGAACTCTTTGACTAAGAAGGCTTTCCTCCGGGGCCGAAGTCCAGTATCATGCCTGACTATCGCCCAGCAGATTCATTCCATCGCGGCGCAAGGAAGGTTAAGGTCAAGGTGACTCCCAGCGAATTTGGCTTGTTATTCATCTCCATTCTGGCCAGCAGCTTTGGTCAGCTTTTTCTAAAGTTGGGCGCCCTGCAGCTGGGGGAAGTGACCAATGACAATGCTGTCAATCATATGCTGCGCATTGCCATGACCCCCTATCTATTGGTGGGCCTGGCCGCCTACGGGGTGGGGGCGGTTTCCTACATTCTGGTGCTCACCCGGGTGAAATTGAGTGTTGCGGCACCGGCGGCATCCCTGATCTACTTAAGCTCAGTGCTGATTGGCTACTTTATCTTTAAGGAAGGCCTGCCCCCCATCCGCCTGGCCGGTCTGGGGTTAATTGTTATGGGGGTCGTGCTGGTCACCGCTCGCTAGGGGGCGACGGTTGAGGTGCCCCTGCACCCCAACCGCCAATCGCCTAATCGCCAAAGTGGCGAATAATGGCTTCGGCAAACTCCGAGCACTTCAGGGGGGGGGAGACGGGGGGCTCCATCAGGCGGGCCAGATCGTAGGTTACCTCGCGGTTGGCGATCGCCCCGGCGATACCGGTCTTAATTAGGTCCGCCGCCGCCTGCCAACCCAGATACTCCAGCATCATCACCCCCGATAGAATGACTGAACCGGGGTTAATGCGGTCCAGGCCGGCGTGCTTGGGGGCGGTGCCGTGGGTGGCCTCAAAGATGGCGCAGCTATCGCCGATGTTAGCCCCAGGCCCCATGCCCAGCCCCCCCACAATGGCGGCGGCAGCATCGGAGAGGTAGTCGCCATTCAGGTTCATGGTGGCCAGAATGGAGTACTCGTCGGGGCGGGTCTGGATCTGCTGGAAGATGCTGTCGGCGATGCGATCGTTGACCATGATCTTAGTTTTCCACTGTCCCTGGCCATGGGTAGCCCAGATGGCGTCTAAAATGGCCTGTACCTCGCCACAGACCGCCGCCTTTTTCTCCGGTGTGAGGGCATCGTAGCCCGGTTCGATCTGGCGGGCGTTGTCCTCCACCGACAGATCGGGGTTGGCCTCCCGGTTCCCCAGCACCCAGGACTCCCGCTCCGTAACGCACTCCTGGCGAAATTCGGTGGTGGCCAGTTCGTAGCCCCAGTCGCGGAAGGCCCCTTCGGTGTACTTCATGATGTTGCCCTTGTGCACCAGGGTAACCTGCTGTTTCTCCGGGGGCAGCCGCAGGGCGTGCTTGATCGCCCGTCGCACCAGGCGCTGGCTACCCTGTTTACTGATGGGTTTAATGCCAATACCGGAGTCCAGGGGGATTTGCTTTTTACCGTGTTCCGGGGTGGCGGGAATGAAATCAGTGTTAAGCAGGTTGATTAGGCGATCGCAGATCGGATCCCCCTGCTTCCACTCGATCCCCAGGTAGATATCCTCCGTGTTTTCCCGATAAATAATCACATCCAACTTTTCTGGACTGCGGTGGGGAGAGGGGGTACCGGCGTAGTACTGGCAGGGGCGAACACAGGCATACAGATCATTAATTTGGCGTAGAGCCACGTTGAGGGAGCGAATACCGCCGCCGATCGGCGTCGTCAGAGGGCCCTTAATGGCCACGCCGTACTCCCGAATCGCCTGCAGGGTGTCCTCCGGCAGGTATTGAAAGGTACCGTACTGCTCACAGGCTTCATCGCCGGCATACACCTTAAACCAGGTGATCCGCCGTTTTCCCCCGTAGGCCCTGGCCACGGCGGCATCAAAAACCCGTTCAGCGGCGGGCCAAATGTCCACCCCCGTTCCATCGCCGCGAATGTAGGGAATGATAGGGTTATCTGACACGACGGGTTCGCCGTCCTTAAAGGTGATACGTTCGCCCACGGAGGGGGGAGTGATCCGTTCGTACATTGCAACTTGCCCAGAATGCGACAAAACAACCCACAGTCTAATCTGCTTTAGCCCCTAAATCCGCCTGTTTGGCAACGATTTGTGAGGGTTTAAGGGTTCTTTTAGACCTGGGTCGAGGGCTGGGCTAGGGGTGTATCACGGGCCTAAGGCCATTCTGGTCACCATTTTCTGAAGGTTTTTACCATGACAACAGTGCTGATCGTTGATGACGACAAGACCTTGCAACTCGCTCTAACCCGCCGTTTACAGGCCCAGGGCTTTGAGGTGATGAATGCCGCTTCAGGGCAGGAAGCCCTGGACCTGCTTACCACCCGGTCAGCGGATGTCGTCCTCTCCGACATTCTCATGCCAGGGATGGATGGGTTTGAGTTCTGCCGCCAGGTGCGGGCCTGCCCCAACAGTCAAATGATCCCCTTTATCTTTTTGTCCAGCCTGGGGGATGTCAGTGATCGGGTGCAGGGTCACCTGATTGGAGCGGATGACTACCTGGTCAAACCCTTCCACGCCCAGGAGTTGATTGCCAAGGTAAAGGGCAATGTAGCTCGACTGCAGCGGTTGCAAGGCAGCCTACAATCCTTTGCTCCCGCCGGGCCAGTCGCCACCAAGGACGTCCCCCCCGAAGCCCTCAGCGGTGCGGAGCTGAAGGTGTTCTGGCAGGTGATTCAGGGCTTTACCAACAAGGAGATCGCCAACCACCTGTTCCTTAGCCCCCGTACCGTGCAGACCCACCTCAGCAACATCTTGGCCAAGCTAGGCTTAAAAAACCGCTCCCAACTGGTCAAGTACGCCTTTGAAAACGGCTACACTGCTCCAGAGTACACCCAGGCTTAACCCAGCATTCTCAGTAGTCCCTGTTGCCCCACCAGGAGTTCCCGCAGCAGGGTGATCAGACCCACCCAAATTACCGGAGCAATGTCCACCCCCCCAATCGGCGGTATCCCTTTACGCACTGGCACCAGTAGGGGTTCCGTAGGCCAGAATATTAACAGCCAGGGGAAGCGCCTTAATTCCACCTGGGGATACCAGGTCAGCACGATGCGAAATATAAACAGCAGGGTCATGATCGCCAGACCCAAGCCAACGGTCCAATTCAGCAGGGTGGTGGTCACCACGGTTAGTCTCCCCTAGGCATTGATTTCAGGTTTACCCACTTATCATAAAACACTGCCACAGGTCTGGTCTGAAGTCTTCGCCAGGGCGTCAAGGGGACAAAGGGTAGGGAACGTTAGGGTAGGGGAGTTTTTTTAGACGCGTTCTGGCCGAAGCTATAAATTTTGATCGGCTACTCGTTACCTTAGGGAAATCGAACCCGCCTATAGAGATGGATTAGGTGATAAATTAGGCCATAATTTATTGAGATGATCATCTTCGTTTAGGACAAGGACACTATGACAGCCTCTTTAAGCAATTTCCTACTCAGCTTGCTAGCGGGTGCCCTGATCGTGATTGTACCGGCGACGGTGGGTTTGCTCTTTCTGAGCCAGCGCGATAAAATTCAGCGCCAGTAGGTCCGGGTCACCGGCTACGGTTTTAATCTATATAGTCTATTCAGGGGTGGAGATAGCCTTGGCTATGGCCACCTCTGTCACTCTACCCACAGGGATTACCCTTTAGGCATTGGCTAGAATGGTAACAAGTTGGTTAAAATTAACCGAACAGCGGCAGATGCCCGGATGGTTTACCCCCAGTTCGTTAGCTACTCCCTATAGTTGCGAACGTCACCCCTAAAAGGAATTCACTGTGAATTTTACCCCCGTTCCCTTACTGCTGGGCATTGCCACCATCCTGGGGGCCGTTGCCCTATTCTTTCTGGATCGCTATAAGCCTGGCTACGGACGAGACTCCGACAAGATCTATGCCATCCTCCTGCTGCTATCCGGGGTGATTCTGCTGTCGGAATGGACCATGCCCCTGCTCTCCTCCCTACAGCAGTCAATCATGGTGGGTGTGTTGACCTCCTTAATTATTCAAAACATCAACTCCAGAACCCCCCTGGGCCAGCGTCCAGCCCCCCAGGCAGAGGGCTGGGATGGGGGCTATGGGGGGGGCTATCGTCCCCCTCGCCCCAGCCGTCCGGCCTACGGGGGTGACAGTCGAGCTAATTTGCGCGCCGAACTGGATCGGCCCTACGGTCCGGAGGATTCCTACGCCCGGCCTCGACCCATGCTGGGGGGCCGTCCAGAACCCGAGGCCGGGCCGGGCTATGGCTACGATCAGCCAGAGTCGGGGGGCTACGGTAGTCGCTACGGCGAAGCGCCGCCACCTCCCTCTGATCGGGGCCCCAGCGATCGCCCCCCCGGCCCCGATAGCTCCACCTACAGTCAGGCTACTCCCCGCTCCGATGAGCGGCTTCGCCGTCGTCGCCCCAAGACCCGCAGTGAGTACAGCGATCGCTACGGCAGCATGCCTCCCCGCCCCGACTATCGCCCCGATCGGGAACCGCCCTCGGGGGGCTGGTCCTAATCCATGGTGGCGTTGCTTCTGCCCTCCGCCCTTAGTACTGGTGCCGTAGCGGGTACCGCCCTCTGGGCCATCACCGGCTACCTGGTGCTTTCCTCCCGGGTACCCTCCTTAATGGAGTGGATCTATGCCCGCCTCAGCCCCACTACCCAGATGGGGTCTGAACCGACCCCAGGGGCTCCCCCTGACCATGGCCTGTTCTCGCTGCTGGCGGCCTTGCTCAGTGTAGTGCCCTTTGTGGGGTTGGGGGCCCTCACCCAGTTCGGTCTCACCCTCAGTTTAGGCGGTAGCTGGGGGGTGAGTTTGGGGGTGATCACCGCTATGGTCTGCGGTATTTATGAGCTAGGACGGCGCGATAGTGAGGCTTCGGGCTAGTCGCCAGGGGCTTTCCGCCTGGTTAGCCACCACCCCCCTGGGCCATCCCCCTGACCCCTCCCAGGTGGAGGATTCTCCCCTACTGCGGGCTCTGGTGCAGGGGGTGGTGAGTGTCGGCATTCTCTCGGTGCTGGTGGCCGCCACCGGGGTTACCCAGATCTCCTGGTTCAATCTGCTGGCCATTCCCCTCAGTGCCCTGGGGGCTTACTACAGTTGGCGGCGGCGACGGCGGAGCAATGCCCTGGTGAAGGGCCTGATTGCCCTGGGTATGGTGCTGGCCCTGGTCTGGTTCTTTAGTCGGCTGCTGCCCCAACCGGGGGATACCCGGATTTTGCTGGCGGAGTTGTTGCTGCAGCTGCAGGTGCTGCACAGTTTTGATCTGCCCCGCCGCAAGGATCTGGGCTACTCCCTGATGATTGGGTTGATCCTGCTGGGGGTGGCGGCCACGGTGAGTCAAACCCTGACCTTCGCCCCCCTGTTGTTGCTGTTTCTCCTGCTGGCCCTACCGGTACTGGCCCTGGACTACCACTCCCGACTGGGCCTGTCTCCCCAGGCCTGGCGATCGCGGCCCCCCCGACTGGCCCTGGGGCAAGTACTGGGCCTGTTTAGCCTAATCCTCTGCCTGGGCCTGGTGATTTTTCTGGTTCTGCCGCGGTTGCCAGGTTACCAAATTCAAAATTTCCCCGTCAGCGCCACCCTCGATACCCCCGCCGGGTTTACCGGTCGCACCATTATTAACCCCGCCTATGGCCAGGGAGACCAGGACTCCTCAGGAAAGTCCTTCACCGCAGACAACCAGGGCACCATCCAGGGCCGGGGCAACCTGGAGGGCCCGGGTCATGTGGATAGCACCACCTACTATGGCTTTAACCCCCAGATGAATCAAAACCTGCGGGGGGTGATGACTCCCCAGGTGGTGATGCGGGTCCGATCCCAGGCCCCCGGTTTTTGGCGGGTGATGGCCTTTGACCGCTACACCGGCCAGGGATGGACCCTATCATCGCCGGAACAGGTGCAAACCCTGCAGCGATCGGGGTTTTCCTACCAGACCCTGTTGCCCCTGGAACCCAGCCTGGCGGTGAGTCAGCCGGTGGTGCAGACCTACACCCTGGTGAATAACTTCCCTAACCTGGTGCCGGCCCTCTCCCAACCCCGGGATCTGTACTTTCCCACCCGGGAGGTAGCCCTGGATAGCCAGGGGGGACTGCGATCGCCCATCGCCCTGGAGGCTGGTATCACCTACACCGTGGTTTCCCAGGTGCCCCAGCGTGATCGTAGCCCGCTGCGCCAGGCCCGCCGCAACTACAGCCCAGCGGTGCAACGGCAGTACCTGCAGGTGCCGCAGCGGATTCGCCCGGCGGTGCAGCGCCAGACCGAGGCCCTACTGGCCCGCTCCCCCAAGCCCCTATCGGACCCCTACGAACAGGCCCTGTTCCTGGCCCAGGCCCTGAAGCAGAGCTACACTTTACAGCCTGACCTACCCTTCTTTGGCCCCGATCAGGACCTGGTGGAAACCTTTCTGTTCACCACCGGGGGGGGCTATCCTGACCACTTCGCCACCGTTTTGACGGTGATGCTGCGATCAATCGGCATTCCCGCCCGCCTGGCGGTGGGGTTTGGGGAGGGGCAGTTTAACCCCTTCACCGGTTATTATGTGGTGCGCAACACCGATGCCCACGCCCTTACCGAGGTCTACTTTCCCCAGTACGGATGGTTTGGCTTCGATCCTATCCCAGGCCATGAAGTGCTACCGCCGGCAGCCCAGCCCGGCGAAACCTTCAGTACCCTGCGGCGCCTCTGGCACTGGTTGGCGGGGTGGTTGCCCTCCCCCTTGACCAGCGGCTTGCAGGGGCTGATCCAGGCCTTGATGGAACTGGGGGGCCGGATTTGGTCAGGGCTGGGGGGAGGCTGGCGGGCCGGTTTGGGTAGCCTGGCCCTGGCCCTGGGGGCGGGGCTGGCGATCGCCACTATCCATCGGGGGCTGCGGCAGGTCCACCGGTGGTGGCGGTTGAGTCAGCTCCCCCCAGCGGAGCGGGTTTATCAACAAATGCTGACCTGGTGTCAGGGCGAGGGATTGGCCCGACACCACGGTGAAACCCCCCTGGAGCACAGCCAGCGCATCACCCCCCACCTGGGTGTTAACCAGGCTGGGGCCCTACAGACCCTGGTCTGGGCCTATCTAGGCTGGTATTATGGCGGAAAACCCCAGAATTTGCCTGATTTAACTGAAAACCTGACCATTCTACGCCAATCCTCCCGGCGGTTGGTCCGTTGCCCAGCGACCTACCGCCCCCCGCCCTAGACCACTGCTACTGACAGGCTCCTGACCCAACGGTGGCGAGCCGAAACCCTGACTCCGCCTTACCTTTGAGCGATCCATCCTGGGTTCAGAGGTGTGGCCCATGGGATGGGAGCGGGGAATTGATTTTCCAGGGCTTTCCGGTATGCTCGATCTCATCTAGTCCTTACCCCCCAGCCCGCCGTGAGCCTCAAAACCCTCGTCCAAAACTCCCTTAAGTCTCTGCATCTCAGCGGCCCTAGTGGTGAGCCCTTTTCCCCAGAGCAATTTGATGCCGCTGTGATGACCACCTACGGCCGCTTTCCCCTGGCCCTGACCCGGGGGCAGGGCTGCTACCTCTGGGATGACCAGGGCCGCCGCTATCTGGACTTTGTTGCCGGTATTGCCACCTGCACCCTGGGCCATGCCCACCCCGCCATGGTAGCGGCGGTGAGTCAGCAAATCCAGACCCTGCACCACGTCTCTAACCTCTACTACGTGCCAGAGCAGGGGGCCCTGGCCCAGTGGTTGGTGCAGCACTCCTGCGCTGATCGGGTGTTTTTCTGTAACTCTGGGGCGGAGGCCAATGAGGGAGCGATTAAACTGGCCCGCAAGTATGCCCACACCCGTCGGGGGGTAGCTAATCCGATCATTCTCACCGCCCGAGCCAGCTTCCATGGGCGCACCCTGGCCACCGTTACCGCCACCGGTCAACCCAAGTACCAGAAAAACTTTGACCCCCTGATGCCCGGCTTTGCCTACGTCACCTACAACGATATCGCCGACCTGGAGGCGATGGTGGTAGAGCTGGATCGGGACCAACCCCAGGTGGCGGCGATTATGCTAGAAGCGCTGCAGGGGGAAGGGGGGGTCTGTCCGGGGGATGCGGCCTATTTCCAGCGGGTCCGCCAGCTCTGTGACCAGACCGGTATTTTGTTAATTTTGGATGAGGTGCAGGTGGGCATGGGTCGGACCGGCCGCCTGTGGGGTTACGAAAACCTGGGGATTGAGCCCGATATCTTCACCTCCGCCAAGGGGCTGGGGGGTGGCATCCCCATTGGCGCCACCCTCTGTAAACACTTTTGTGACGTGTTTGAGCCGGGGGACCATGCCAGTACCTTTGGGGGCAACCCCTTTGCCTGCAAGGTGGGGCTAACGGTTTGCCAGACCCTGGAGGGGGAGAACCTGTTAACCAACGTCCAACAGCGGGGAGAGCAGTTGCGCTTTGGGCTGCAGCGGTTGGTGTCACAGTATCCAGCCTTGCTAAAAGAAGTGCGGGGCTGGGGCCTGATCAATGGCCTGGTGCTCTCACCCCAGGCAGCGGTGCAGGCGGGGGATGTGGTGAAGGCGGCCATGGCCCAGGGGCTATTGTTGGTGCCAGCGGGGCCCCAGGTGGTGCGCTTTGTGCCCCCCCTGATCGTTACCGCCGATCAGGTACAGGAAGCCCTGATGGCTCTGGAGAAGGCCCTGGCGGGGTAGGCCAAGCATCCGACTCCTGGTGCGGGTGCGGTGATTGGGTTATTTAGAACTATGGGGCGTTCCTCCTTCCTGCTTCAACTACCGGATTTCCAGGCGACCCAAGCCCTGGGGCGACTCCTGGGGAGCCAGCTCGCCCCCGGTACTATTTTGCTTTTGGGGGGTGGGTTGGGCAGTGGCAAAACCACCCTGGTCCAGGGCCTGGCCAAGGGTCTGGGGATTACTGATTCGGTCTGTAGCCCCACCTTTACCCTAATTAACGAGTACCTTGAGGGTCGGGTTCCTCTTTACCATATGGATCTCTACCGTCTTAACCCTGAGCAGGTGCTGGCCCTTGAGGTAGAACGGTACTGGTATCCAGGGGAAACCGATCCGGGCATTGTCGCTATTGAGTGGCCCGATCGCCTCACCAGCCCTCCCCCCCAGGCCCTCACCCTGACCCTTAGCGATCGCCCAGGGGGCGGTCGAGAGGTTACCCTAGGGGCGATGGACCCCGCCAATCTAAACCGATGGGAGGAACTACTGGGCCATGGCCTACTGGTTGATGAAGTCTGAACCCACTGTCTACAGCATTACCGATCTACAACGGGACGGCATCACCCTCTGGGATGGGGTGCGTAATTACCAGGCCCGTAACTTTCTCACCTCCATGGCCCTTGAGGATCTGGCCTTTTTCTACCACTCCAACACCCAGCCCCCAGGAATTGTGGGCCTGATGAAGGTGGTGGATACCAACCAGGTGGACCCCAGCCAATTTGAAGCGGCTAACCCCTACTACGATCCCAAATCTAGCCCGGCTCAGCCCCGCTGGTACACCGTTAGGGTGGGTTACCTGGAAACCTTCCCCCACCCCCTCAGCCTGGATCAGTTAAAGCAGACCTTCAACCCTGAGGAACTGTGGGTGGTGCGGCGGGGTAATCGCCTATCGGTGATGCCGGTGTTGCCGGAGGTGGGCGATCGCCTGCTCAGCCTGGCCCGGGGCTAGGCATCAGAAATCAGCAGCCAGGAGCATGGTTATCCACTTACCCCTGGCTACTGACCTACCTGGCCATCGGTAGGTGGCGGCGGATGGCAGTTGCCAGCCCAGGTCGGGTAAGACGGTGGTGCTGTTTACTATGGGCTGAGACCTAAAAAAATAAAACCGTCCGGAATTGTGGGTTGAGCCGCTGAAGAAAGTAATAGCACCATTGCATTTCTAAACTCCTATGCTGGCCTACCCCTCCCTTCAGGACCGATCCACCTGCCTGCAAGCGATTATTCGCCAGGCCCTGCTCTTCGGTGAACTATCCAACCGGTCAGCGGAGACCGTCCATCGCATCAGCCAACAGCCGGATATTTCCGAAGATGAACAAAGAATGCTGGCCATTCTCCAGGAGGCGCTGGGCTACGGCTATGTGGAACGTCGCGAGTAATCTCTGGCGGATTTAGGCCAAGCTGGCGCCCAAATTGGGCCCGAGGGATTACAGTTAGCTATAGCTCTGGTCGATGGCCAGGGAGCGGAGGAAAGCCAGAAGGCCACCCAGTCCTAGGGTTTTTATAGCTGGTAACAGAACGTCTGTCAGTTACTAGCCACGCAATTGCCCGAGTAGCCGGGGCCTAAGGGTTCTAGCCAACGCGATCAATTCCGATCTGTCCTGGTACCTGATCTATGCGTTTACCCGACGAACCAGACACCGCTCCCCAGATCAATATCGTCCCCATGATTGATGTGGTGTTTGCGGTGCTGGTCTTTTTCCTGCTCTCCAGTCTTTTTCTCACCGATAGCCAGGGCCTAACCGTCTCCCTCCCCGGCGCCCAAACCGCCACTCCCCAGCCCCAGCGACCGGTTACCGTCACCCTGGATGCCAGTGGCCAGCTATCGGTGGCGGATCAGCCGGTGACGGAGGATCAACTGTTGCCAGCGGTGCAGGCCCTGCTGGCGGATCGGGGTAACCCCCTGGTATTGATTCGGGCCGACCAAACCATCAACCATGGCCGGGTGGTGGCGGTGATGGATCGACTCAGAACCCTACCGGGGGTACAATTGGCCATTGCCACCCAACCCCAGTGATTTAGTGTGCCAAACCCGCCATTCCCTTTTAATATTTAATCATTAACGCTTTGCTCCTGACAGCCCTGGGCTGGCGGGGCGTGGGATCGTCAAGGACTTAACAATCATGGGCACCTGGGTCAAGGAAACCGACGAGGCTTTTTATCTCATGCAGGGAAACAACTGGATTTCCCGCATTGAGAAAAAGCCTTCGCCCACTAACCCCAAGGAGAAGGTGCTAAACGTAGAAGGTATGCGGCAGTGGTTTAGTCGAGCCGATGCACCCCTGGCCATGACTGTCTCAGTGGGGACGGGGCAGCCCGAGCCCAGCCAGGGGGCGGGAGGCGGTAGTACCGGGGTGATTCCCAGCCAACCGGATAATACTACCGGTGGGGGTGGCAGTACAGGGAATACCGGTGGCAATAGCAACTACAAGGGGGCCAAGCTGCGGGTGAAGAGCACCACCTACTTTAAGTTGCAACCTAAACAGCAGGGCGAACTGACCGACGCCGAGAAGGTATTAGTAAGCAACGGCCGCGAGTTTGAGGTGCAGTATTACATTGATGTGGGTAAAAACCATTGGCAGGTCACCCTGTTGAATCCCCTGCCAGACACTCAAAACAAGACCTGGTTTGTTTATACCCCCGATGTGGCCCTGACTACCAATGTTAGCCTCACCGTAGTCAGTGACACTCTGTTTAAGGCAGAACCTAAGCTCTCTACCCAGTTAACGGCGGACCAAAAGGTATTTGTCAAAAATGGCACCCGCTATAATCTCCTGGGCAGTAAACCGGCAGCCGGAGACCACATGGAAATTGAGCTAGCCGATGCCACCCTGGGGCCAAAAGACGAGAAAAAATGGTTCGTCTACGCCCCTGACATTAAGGTCAATGGTAAACGACAAACCCTGCAGGTGACGGGTGACACTATCTTCAAAGCTAAGCCGGTGCAATCTAGCCAGCTATCCGATAGCGAGAAAGTTCTGGTGAAAAAGGGGACCATATTCCTCCTCAGCTCCTACGCCAACCCTGAAGCTAACCATGTCAAGGTTGCCCTGGAGGAAGCCTTTCTGGGGCCTAAAAATCTCACCACCTGGTATGCCTACGTCCCGGATATTGCGATTTCTGGGACGGAGATTGGCAACAATCCCAACGATAGTAATCCTGGACAACCTGCAAACCCCGCTGACCGGGGTATTGCCCTCACTTTGCCGGGGTTTTCCGGCACCTACTATTCCAATGATCCGATCTACCCGCAAAACCCGATTCTCTCGGGTAAACGCGGTAACTTCACCTGGGGTGAAGCTCTTCATGTTGATCGGGCTACCGGATTCTATCGTAAGCCAGCTAATTCCAGTGTTGTGAACGGCATTTTGAGCGTTGCTAAGGTAATGGAGGAAATTCGCCATCTCTACGGGGATAAGCCCATTAAAATCAACTCCTGGTATCGTGATCCCGCTACTAACGCCGCCGTTGGGGGTGCTTCCCAATCCCGACATTTATCCGGGGATGCCGTTGACTTCGTTGTGCCTGGGGTGAGCTGCTTTGATGTTTATGCTCGCCTGGATTCGTGGTGGGGTAACCGCGGTGGCCTAGCCAGTTCCTCTGTGTTTACCCATATTGATACCCGGGGCTATCGGGCTCGCTGGGACTACGGTTATTAAAATACCGGCCAGGCAGGATATTTTACCTAAGTCATGGGTAGGGTCTCCTGATATGGCAATATTTCCATCTGATAACACCAGGCAATTCGTTTTTTAATAGAAATTTCCAGTTATCGCCTAAATTACAATGCCTAACTCCTGGGTCAGACGCTAAAATTTCTTCAGATGATCGAAATTTTTAAGGATGGCTGGTCCTATGGCGGATTTTGGTACTTCCCCAAATGGCGAAGCAATCGAGTCAGTACCTCGTGAGTTCAGGGTCGAGAGTCTTCGCCACGCCCTGGAAACCCTACAAATTGCTGAGGAAATCGCCAAACAGGGTTATTTAATTACTAGCTCCGAACTGGCGGACCTGATGGATGTCAATGCCAGTGCCGTGACCAGCCGCGGTGAAAATTGGTCCTGGCGCAACTGGTTGGTCTCCCGGGTGCGGCGGGAAGGCAATCAAATTCTCTGGCAAATTGAGCGCATTGACTAGTGCTGCTTGGCGTACATAGGCCTGTCGCGCTTCACTACTGAGTTTTGACTACTGACTTCCTGGTGAAGGGTCGCCTAGTCTAAGCTGCGTAGTATTGGGCCATCAACCCCCTGCTGAGGTTTGCGCTGTCTAGCGGAAGTTTTATCTAAGCGGGTGACCTGGCTATCCATTGGGGCTGACTAGGGGGGATGCTAGTCTGTTGCCGCTGTGTCCTTACTAAAATCTAAGCGCCTGGGCTGGGGGATCGGCTTTGCCTTGGGGCTGCTGCTGGTGCTGGTGGTGAGTAGCCAGTGCCGGAGTACCGCCCAGCTTCCCACCCGTGACCCTTTACCCCAGGATCCCTACCTTCAGGTTTACTTTAACCATAATCCTGCGGCGGTGTATACCGACCCCTACCGAGGCATGACTCGCTACGGTGACAACCTGGAGCAGGTGATCATCGATGGGATTAATGCCGCCCAGGCGACCATTGCGGTGGCGGTGCAGGAATTGACCCTGCCGGGCATTGCCCAGGCCCTGGCCCAACGACAGTCCCAGGGGATACGGGTGAGGGTGGTGCTAGAAAACCAGTATAGTCAGTCCATCGCTCAGCAGAACCGGCCTCAAATGACCGCCCGCGATCCCTACCATCGGGCTAAGCTCCAGGCTCTCTATGATTTTATTGATGTCAACCAGGATGGCCAGCTCAGCGCCGATGAACTGGCCCAACGGGATGCCCTCACTATTCTTGATCAGGCCCAGGTGCCCCGCCTGGACGATACCGCCGATGGCAGCCGGGGCAGTGGTTTGATGCACCACAAATTCATGATCATTGATGGTCACCGGGTCGTCACCGGTTCAGCAAATTGGACCCTGAGTTGTATCCATGGGGATTTTCTAGAGCCCGATAGTCAGGGCAACGCCAACAGTCTGCTGGTGGTGGAGAGCCCGGTGCTGGCCCAGGCCTGGGAGCGGGAATTTGATCTACTCTGGGGGGATGGGCCAGGAGGGGAGTTGGATAGTCGATTTGGCTTACAAAAGCCCTACCGTCCACCGGCGACGGTGTCCCTGCCCGGATCGGCGATCGCCCTGCAATTCTCCCCCACCTCCAGTACCCTAGCCTGGCCCGATAGCGTCAATGGCTTAATTGGTCGGACCCTGAGCCGGGCCCGCCACAGCCTCAACCTGGCCCTCTTTGTGTTTTCTGACCAGGGCCTGAGCAACCAAATCCAGTCCGTCAGCCAACAGGGAGTCTCGGTCAAAGCCTTGATTGACCCTGGCTTTGCCTACCGTAGCTACAGCGAGGCCCTGGATATGCTAGGGTTGGCCCTACCAGATCCACGCTGCCGGTTTGAGGCCCACAACCAGCCCTGGTCCCAACCCCTAACCACGGTGGGAATCCCTACCCTGGCCCCCACCGACAAGTTGCACCATAAATTTGCGGTGATCGACGGTGAAACCGTGGTGGTGGGCTCCCACAATTGGAGCCAGGCGGCCAATCGGACCAATGATGAAAACCTGCTGGTGATTCGTAATGCCACGGTGGCGGCCCACTACCAGCGGGAGTTTGACCGTCTCTATGATCAGGCCCAATTGGGCATGACGCCACAACTCCAGTCTGCGATCGCTAAACAGCGAGATCGTTGTCAACTCTAGTACTGAATAGCGTCAATACCCCCGCTTGAGCGATCGCCTAATTTACGCCGCCCAGTACCCAACCGTTTGTCCTGAGGATATTCCTGAGTATCCCTTGCCAGCTTATAGTTCAAGTGTACTATAATATATCCTGAGGACATTCCAGAGGACGCGATGGATCTACACTCTCCCCAGGACTTTCCTGTCAATCAACTATCGGACCGTTATGACCTAGCTCGCAGTGCGGTGTATACCCGCCTTCACCAACTGGCCATTACCCCCCATCGCATGGGCAGGCGCACTTTTTTGACTCCTCCAGACCTGGCACAGATGGATGCGTTGCATCGCTTTATTCAGGCTGGTGGCACCGCTCCTGGGTTTCTAAAGCGCCGGGGGCAGGGGGAGGTCAGTTAGGGATGCTAGGTGGATCCTCTGAGTGCGGATAGAAATTCACCCAGGGAAACCCAAAGTAGGCCATACTAGGGTTATATCCTGAGGACTATCCAGAGGATAACTATGAATCCGGGGGAAATTGATCGGTTCCCAGTCAGTCAACTGGAGGGCCGCTATAGTCTGGCCCGTAGTGCGGTGTACAAGCGCATGGAACAGTTGGGGATAGCCCCCCAACGACTGGGTAAGCGAGCCTTTATTACTGGCCAAGACCTGGCCTTGATGGATGAGTTGCATGCCTTTATCAACTATCAATCTGGCAGTGCGGCGGAGTTTATTGAAGCCCGCGGATTACGGCGGCCCCCCCCCGTCAGGGGGCCCGTCGGCAACGGTAGACCTCCCCCCGAGAACGGCGCTGCCCTGGTGCCGACCGACCTGGGTAGTTTTGTCCGCAGCATTGTCACCGAGGTGTTTAACGGGTTGGCAGCCCTGCCCTCCGGAGATCGGCTAAATTACTTTGACCGGCTAGAGGCCGCTGCCCAGAATGGCTGGCTGTTGAGTACCACCGAGGTAGGGGATCTGCTCGATCTCTCCCCCGCTGAGATTGAGGGTAGCGGTGACAGTTTCTTTGAGGCGGGCTTTATTTTCAGGCGATCGGGCTATCGTAAAAACGGTCAGGTGGCCTGGCGAGTGACCAAACGGCTTAAATAATCGGTCTCGAGCCCTAACCGACCCAACGCCAGGGTTGGACTGCCTAGAATCTCGCCAGCTGGCGGCCCTGGTGAATAACTTTAGTGACAAAGGTTTCACTTTTCCCTTGAAAAATCTGTCTTGAAAAACCTACAATAAAAGGACCAGCCTGTTTGATGATTTGCCCCATCAAACCTGCCGGTCCCATCTCTAGATAACGTAACGGTTGATTGTGATTGTTTCCTGGGGTGATGTTGGTGTTAGCACTGGCATTACCGCTTTGTTATGGCGTCCGCCAGACCATGGGTCTGCTTGCCAATCTCTAAATCGGTAATGGACTGTTAACCACTCTGGCTTTTGATGATCGGCTTTGCCCTGGGAATTTGGTGACTCCTGGGGTGAGTTCCGATCATCAAGGAGTTGGCCAGGGGGAGCGTTACCCACCAGTGGAGGCGGCTTGAACCAGGCCGTAGGGAATGCTCCCCCCACGACCGGTCAACTCCCTGGGCCCTTCAGTCTTTTGCTCTACCCCCCTACCATAACATGTCCTGAGGACATTTCTCAGGACACTTATAACTTTCCTCAGGAATTTCCTCAGGACACTTTTGCTAAATCCCAGGGTCTGGTAATCTCTGAAGATGTCACGGGAATGTTCTGAAAGCCAGGCTGGACCTAACTGTATGGATTTCTTCCGCCCAAATTCCTGTATTTGCACTAAACTTAGGCGACATAGCTTGAAAACGTCATGGTAGATAGGTCACGGTAACTCAATGGGATTGATGAGATGGGATTGATTAGATGCTCTCAGTGCTTTACTCGGATTTTCTCGGAGATATTCCTGGGGTTAGCGGCGATCCCCGGCCTGTCTACAATCCCCCATCCATGTGAACCCGTGCTAAACTTATAGTACGCTTGTTTTATGTCCAAGGCATGGCCAGCCAGTGCACATTAAGCGCGTCGAATTGTCTCACTTTAAGTCCTTTGGTGGCACAACCCAGGTACCCCTCTTGTCTGGGTTTACGGTTATTTCCGGCCCCAATGGATCGGGCAAATCGAATATTCTGGATGCCCTGCTGTTTGGCCTGGGGCTAGCTAGCTCTAAGGGCATGCGGGCAGAGCGACTGCCCGACCTGGTGAATCAAAACCAGATCAGCCGCCGATCTACAGCGGAGGCCAGTGTCACCGTCACCTTTGATTTGAGCAATGTTTCCCCCGATCTGTTCCTGCCGGAGGAGGGGGACGATGGCAGTGTCCCCCCTGATCGGGAGCAGGAGCCAGATGATCAGGACTCCCAGGGCGATCGCCCGGCTATGGTGACGGCCAAGGTGGTACCCTTGCCGATGTCCCGGGAATGGAGTGTGACCCGGCGGTTGCGGGTGACCAGCCAGGGTACCTATACCTCTAATTACTACATTAACGGTGAACCCTGCACCCTCAACGATCTCCACGAACAGCTACAGCGCTTTCATATCTATCCCGAAGGCTATAACGTGGTCCTCCAGGGGGATGTCACCGGGATTATCTCCATGAACTCCCGGGAGCGGCGGGAAATTATTGACGAACTGGCCGGGGTGGCGGCCTTCGATCGCAAAATCGATCAGGCCCGGGGCAAGCTAGAGGCGGTGCGGGATCACGAAGACCGTTTCCGCATCGTGGAACGAGAGCTGCAGGCCCAACTGGAGCGTTTAGCCCAGGACCGGCAAAAGGCCGAAAAGTATCAACAGTTGAAGGCCACCTTTCAGGCTAAAAGCCAGTGGGAGGCGGTGTTGCTCTGGCAACAGCAACAGGAATTGATTGTTCACCTGCAGGGTGCCCTGCAGCAGGGCGCAGCGGAGGCCGATCAATTGGCGATCGCCCTGACCCAGGGCCAGGCCAGCCTCAGCGCCCTGGATCAGGAGTTGACCGCCCTCAACAGCCGTATCAAAGCCCTGGGGGAGGAGGAGCACCTGGCCCTGCAGAGCCAGGTAGCCAACCAGGAGGCCGAGCTGCGCCAGCTGCAGCGGCAGGAGCAGGACCAACGCCAGGCCGCTAACCAGCTAGCCGCCCAGCTGCGAGATACGGAGATTACCTTGCAACAGCAACAGCAAGACCTGGCTAAGCTACAGCAGCACATCGCTGGCCAGACCCACGCCGAGATCCTGTCCCTGGCCCAAAACCGGGATCAGGTGCAGCAAGCCCTGGATCAGCGTCGCCGCGCCACCCAGGAGATTGCCGCCAGCTCTCAAGCCTGGGTGCAGCAACAGACCGAGATGCGCCATCGTCTCGAGTCCCTACTGGCGGACCTGGAACCTCAACGGGCGGAACAGATTCGTCTGCAAGAGCGCCTGCACCAGTTAGAACAGCAGATCCAGGCCCAGCAAGAACAACTCCAGGAGTTGGAGGCTACAACGGCGACGGCCCCCACCAACCGGGGGGCAGATATCACCGCCGCTGAGGCGGAAATTCAGACCCTGGTGGGCAAAATCAGCGGGGCGGAGGCAGAGTTGGCAGTACAGCGGGACACCCAAACCCGCCTGCAAAAGGAGCAACGGGATAAACAACGCCAGTTGGATCGCCTGGAGGCCCAGGCCCAGGCGGAAAGCCAGGGTACCCAGGCCACCAAGGTCCTGCTGGGGAGCGGTATTAAGGGCATTGACGGCCTGGTGGCCCAGTTGGGCAAGGTAGATCCGCGCTATCAGGTGGCCTTAGAGGTGGCGGCCGGGGCCCGACTGGGTTACCTGGTGGTGGAGAGCGATCGGGTGGCGGCCCAGGGTATCGAGTTTCTCAAGCAACGGCGGGCCGGTCGGGCCACCTTTTTACCCCTGAATAAAATTCGTCCTCCCCAGTTTAACCCCCTACCCGCCTGGCAACGCCCGCAGGGCTGGCTCGACTACGCGGTTAATTTGATTGACTGTGAGCCTCGCCATCGGGATATATTTGCCTATACCTTTGGCAATACCGTAGTGTTTGACAGCCTGGAGCTAGCCCGCTCCCATTTGGGCCAGTTTCGGATTGTCACCCTGGCGGGGGAGGTGCTGGAAACCAGCGGTGCCATGACCGGTGGTACCCTATCTCCCCGTTCCGGCAGTCTCCACTTTGGTACGGTGGAGCCGGCGGAGTCCCAGGAAGCCCAGGCCCTGCGCCAGCGACTAACGGAAATTGAGGCCATGCTGGAGCGCTGCGATCGCCAGCTGGAGGACCTCAGCCATCACCTGCAAAGCCTGGGCCAATCCTTGATCAGCCAGCGGCAGCGGCACCGGGAACTACAACTGCAGGGGGAACAGGAGCAAACCCAACAACAGCAGCTCGATCAACGTCGCCACCAAATAACCACCCAACTCACCCAGGCCCACCAGGAACGGGATGCCACCCAGGGACGTCTGCACAGCCTGGCCCAAACCCTGCCCGCCCAGGAAGCGGCCCTGGCGGAGGCCCGATCCGCCCTGGGGGCCCTGGAGCAGTCCCAAACCCACAGTGAGTGGCAAACCGCCCAGGCGGCGGTCAGCCAGCTAGAGCAGGATCTGGCGGCGGCTCAAACCGCCCTCCAGGGGGCGGAGCGGCGGTTGCAAGAGCAGCAAACCCAGCAGCAGCAGCTGGAGTTGACCATCCAGCAGGCCCAGCAAAATATCCTTACCTGGCAGGGGCAGCAGGGCGATCGCCAACGACAGATTGCCCAACTCCAGGAGCAACAGACCACCCTTAACCAGGACATCACCCAACTACGGCAGGCCATGGCGGTGCTGGATCAAACCCTGGCCAGTGAAAAGACCAGCCGGGACCGGCTGGAACAGCGCCTGCGGGAGCAGCGCACCCAAATCCAGCAGCAGGAGTGGCAGCGCCAGAAACTGCTGGAGACCCAACAGGAACGGCGTCACCAGCTAGCGGAGGCGGAGGCTCTGGTGCAGCAGCAGGGGGCGGAGTTACCCGACCCCCTACCGGAGATTCCTGCGGATCTGAATCTGGAGGATCTGCACCGGGAGTTGCGATCGCTGCAACGCCGCCTGGAGGCCATGGAGCCCGTCAACATGCTGGCCCTGGAGGAGTACCAGCATACCGAAGATCGCCTGGCCGACCTCAGCCAGAAACTGGCCACCCTGGAGGAGGAACGGACGGAACTATTGCTGCGGGTGGAAACCTTTACCACCCTGCGGCGCAAAGCTTTCCAGGAAGCCTACGATGCCGTCAATGAAAACTTCCAGACCATCTTTGCCGAACTCTCCGATGGCGATGGGCACCTGCAACTGGAGGATGGGGAGGATCCCTTTAATGGGGGGCTGAACCTGGTCGCCCACCCCAAGGGAAAACCGGTGCGCCGTCTAGCCTCCATGTCGGGGGGGGAAAAGTCCTTGACGGCCCTCAGTTTTATCTTTGCCCTGCAACGCTACCGTCCGTCCCCCTTCTATGCCTTTGATGAGGTGGATATGTTTCTGGATGGGGCTAACGTTGAGCGCCTTTCCCGGATGATTAAACGCCAGGCGGAGCAAGCCCAGTTTATTGTGGTGAGTCTACGCCGTCCCATGATCGAAGCCTCCCAGCGCACCATTGGGGTTACCCAGGCCCGCGGGGCCTATACCCAGGTACTGGGCATCGACCTGGAGGCCCAGAGCGCCACGCTGTAGTGACCATGGTTCCTATTAATCCTGTTAATCCTGTCGCCCCATGCCCACCGTTAGTTTTCCCCTTGCCTATCTGCAGCGCCTCACCCCGATTGCCCCAGCCGATCTGATGCGCCTGGCCTTTGACTACGGTCTTGAGGCTAACTTGCAGGGGGAGACATTGGTGGTGGAGGTCACCGCTGAGCGCCCCGATCTGCTAGCCGCCGAGGGCTTTACCCGGGCCCTGAACATTTACCAGGGTCAGCAACCCACCCGGGTAACTGCCCTATCCGACTCCGGCCGCCAGGTGACCGTAGACCCTGCGGTGCTTCCCATCCGTCCCCACCTGGCGGCCCTGGTGGTGCGTCAGGCCGACCTGGGGGACGGTGGATTGGAGGTGCTGGTGCAGTTTCAAGAAAAGGTGACCCAGACCTTTGGTCGGCAGCGGCGCAAGATCGCCATTGGGGTTTATGACCTTAGCCAGGTGGTGGGGAACCTCACCTACCGGGCCCTGCCTCCGGAGCAGGTGTGCTTTACCCCCCTACACAGCCCAGGTCCCATGACGGCAAGCCAAATTCTCACTCACCACCCGGCCGGTCAGCTCTACGGCCAAACCCTGGCGGGCCATGCCCAGGTTCCAGTTTTACAGGATGAACAGGGGACGGTACTCTCCCTACCCCCGATTATCAATGCCGCTGGGGTGGGGGAGGTGACCACCACCACCACAAACCTGTTGATTGACGTCACCGGTGTTTTGGCCCAGACCGTGATGGAAACCCTCAACATTCTGGCCCACAACTTTCTGGATACGGGGGCTCAGGTGCAAACCGTCACCATTCAGCATCCCACAGGCAGCCTGGTTACCCCAGCCCTGGAGCGCCGTCCGGTGACCTTCTCCCCCCGATTTTTGAATGAAATTATTGGCACCGCTATCCCCAAGGGTCAGTTAGGTCCCATTCTGGCCCGTATGGATCTGGAGGTGAGCGGTACTGACCAGGTTTACGTGCCCACCTACCGCACTGATATCCTCAGTCAGGTGGATATCGCCGGTGACCTGCTGGTGGCCCTCGGTATGGAAAGTCTGCAGGCGGAGCCGCTGGCGGTGAAGTTTCACCTGGGCCAGGCCGCCCCCTGCCCCAGTTGGGCCTGCGCCTGGGGGATCTAGCCCAGCGCCTCGGGTTGATGGAGGTGAAAAGCTATATTCTCACCGATCCTGGCCTGCTGACCCACTTTGGTTACCCCTATCTACAAACCAGCAACGCCAAAAGTCGGACCCATAGTGCGACCCGCCCTACCCTGTTGGCGGGATTGTTGGATATCCTTACTCGCAACATCAATCTGCCTAAGCCGATTAATATCTATGAGATTGGTGAGGTGGTGCAGGTGGAGGTGACGCCCATGGATGCCAACCTTGGTGAAGCGGCAAAGGACGTGGATCCTAACCAGGTGCGGGAACGGTTACATTGGGGCTTTGC
>Ga0172373_10002323_pt1 | contig 29386 bp, 30 predicted proteins | sample Lak10m_2_FD_114546 | JGI IMG/M metagenome (GOLD analysis project Ga0172373, IMG submission 114546) | Freshwater microbial communities from Kabuno Bay, South-Kivu, Congo - kab_092012_10m | ecosystem: Environmental > Aquatic > Freshwater > Lake | place: Democratic Republic of the Congo...
CCCGATTGCTGCAGCTTCTGAGGCCCCGAGACGCGACCGGCGGCGTTGCCCGAAAGGCCGCAAACGGCTAGAAATCCCACAGGTCGCCGCTTCGAATTTCAACAGAGAGCGGGACAAGCCCTGCTCGTCTGCCAACGCAGATACTGAGTCGGTCTACCACGGCCGTCCGGTGCGACGGGTTCCTCCGGACATCCGTGCCCGGGCACGGCGGAAGCTCGACATGATCAACGCGGCCGTTGTCGTCGAGGATCTGAGGGTTCCGCCCGGCAACATGTTGGAGGTGCTTCGTGGCGATCGCAAAGGGCAGCACAGCATCAGGATCAACGACCAATGGCGTATCTGCTTCCGCTTCGAGGCGGGCAACGCGTTCGAAGTCGAGATCGTCGACTACCACTAGATTGCTGCCTCGTTCTCGGCCCCCGACGCACCCCGGCGAGATGCTGCGTGAGGAATTCCTTGAGCCTGGTGGCATGTCGCAGGCCGAGCTTGCACGGCGAATGGGCAAGACCCCTGCCTCGATCAACGAGCTTGTGAAGGGCAAGCGAGGCGTGTCTGCGGAAATGGCGCTCCTGCTTGCCGACATTTTCGGGACCACCGCTGAATTCTGGATGAATCTGCAGATGTCATGGGAGCTGTGGCACGCGCGAAAGCGCCTGAAGCTTGTGACCTGACATCTCCGTTTTTCGGTTCCTGCGGGTGTATCGGCTGGGCCCGAAGGGCGCCCGGAAGCCCCCTTGCGCCCGGCCAGTAGAAACAGAACCATCGCTCTGATGCGCATCCCGGTCCTCTTCCTGCCGCTCGCGGTGGCGGCCTGCTCCTCCCCCGAGCCGGCGGCGCTGCGCTTCCTGCAGGCCAACGTCGGCACGGCGCTGCTCTCCTGCGACGCCTACGTCTTCAAGCTCTGCGACGCCGGGGCCGAGGCCGCCATCGCGGCGAACATCGCCGCCCTCGACCCCGACGTGATCGCCCTGCAGGAGGTCCTGCCCGACACCGTGTGCGACGACGTCGACGCCGCCGGCGGCGAGGCCGATCCCCGCCGGAGCTGCCACCCCGACGTCCGCGCGACCGAGCCGAGCCAGCTGCATCGCCTGCTGCCGCCCGACGCCTGGGAGACCCGCTGCGACGACAAGAACGGTTACGAGTGCGTCGCCGTCCGCCGCGACCGCGGCCGCTTCGTCGGCGCCTACGAGACCGCCCCCGACGTCGACGCCAGCCTCGGCTGCGACCCCGGCTTCTCCGTCGGCCGCATCGACGTCGCCATCGATGTGGACGAAGACGCCGGCGAGAACGCGCCCGTACTCCGCGTCGTCAACGGCCACCCGCAGTCGACGAAGGACACCTGCAGGAAGGCCCAGGTGGAGCAGCTCTTCGAGACCCTCGCCGTCGACGACGACAGCGTCGCCGGCGTCATCGTCAGCGGCGACATGAACCTTGACCCGTTCTCCCTCGGCCTCAACGCCGACGACGTGAGCGTGCCGGTCTGGAGCGCCCACGTTGGCGACGACGACGACGGCCGCCCCTTTGTCTACGCCTCCGGCATCGCCGAGCGCGCGCCGCCGTACGCGACGACGACGACGCTCATCGAGGCCACCCTCGACCACGTCGCCGTCCGCGGCCTGTCGGGCACCTGCACGACGCTGGGCGCCGCCCCCGGCACGACGCCCCTCGACGGCGACGCCGCCATCATGGACCACCGGGCCCTCGACTGCGTCCTCACCCTTGATGCGCCCTGAGCAGGTCGCGTCGACGACGACGGCGCGCCTGCACCGACACGCTCGGGCTCACGGCGCCGGACGCGTGTAGCCCTCGACGCCGTGCCAGCGACCCACCTCGCGCAGCGGGGCCAGGCGCAGCGTGGTGAACTCGTGGTGGAAGTCCTTGCGGGACCGCTCGCGCATGGCGAGGGCGTGGCTCGTGCCGTCGGTGGACTCGCGCCGCCCCTGCACCATGCCGACCATCGCCGCCTCGTCGCGCCAGATGCTGAAGGTGCAGAACGTCGCCAGCGGCCGCATCGCCGCGAGCGCCAGCGTCTTGCCGGCGTGGTCGCGCACCTGACGCTCCACCGGCTTGCCCCAGCGCGTGAAGCGCAGGGTCTCGGTGAGCCGCAGCCGCGCCAGGGTGACGGCGACGACGGGCGCGTCGGGGGCGGCCGCGTCGGGGTAGAGCGTGGCGCCGTCGATCTCGCTGACGCCGCCCCAGCGACGATACAGACGACCGCGCACATGCCACGCGTCGGCGAAGCTGCGGCCCGGCGCGCTGGCGAGGAAGGCGTCGAGGGCGCCTTCGTTCTGCCACCACGCGAAGGTGCCGACCTCGCTCCACCCGTAGCGACGCGTCGAGAGCACCGGCTCGCCGAGCTGCATGGTGAAGAAGCTCTCGGCGTGGCGCAGGCCCGGCGCCGCCAGCCGACCGAAGAGCGCCCGGGGCAGGCCGACGACGCCGACGCGCCGCAGGTGGAAGCTGAAGACCTCGCGCTCGTCCATCCGCTGCTCCCCCCGGGGGCTCCGTCGTCGTCGCCGGGCCGATCACGCTGGGCGTCCCGGCCCGGGTTGGATGAAGATGCAGCCACCGTGTCTGAGCAGCAACTCCTCAACGGACTCCTGTGCGTGGCGCTCTGGTGGGCGCCGCGCATGACCTCGCGCTTCCTCCTGCCCGACGACGCCTGGTACCGGCTCCTGCACGTCATCGTCCTCGCCGTCGTCGTCGTCGGCTGCGGCCTCGGCTTCGGCGTCGCGGCCGCGGCGTGGCCGGTGTTCTGCGCCGTCGGCGGCCTCGCGTTTCTGCGCCGACGGTGGTCGCAGCTGCGCTCCCTCGAGGGGCTGGCCTCGTTGGTGCCGTTCGCGTTCAGCATGGTGTCGGCGGTGTGGCTCGTCGCCGGCCAGAACGACCTGCGCCTGCTCGGCTACACGCCGTCGTGGAGCGCCTACGCCGCCCTGCACGGCGCCGTGTTGGGGTGGCTGTTCGTCGGCTGCCTCGCCGAGCTCGGCTCACGCCCGGGGGCGCGCCGCGTCTACGTGTGGAGCTGTTTCGTCGTCTTCGCGCTGTTTCTGTGCGTCGCCTTCGGCATCGACGGCGTGCCGGTCCTCAAGCGCCTCGGCGTGCTCGGCCTCGCCGTCGTCGTCCCGGGCTTGATCGCCCGCTTCGCGCTCGACCAGCGAAGCGGTGGCGCCGCCTGGCGCTGGTCATTGCTGAGCCTGCTCGGCATCGTCGTCACGATGGGCCTGGCGCTGGCCCACGAGTTCCAGCCGGGCGTGCTCGGGACCCTGTGGGGCCTGCCCACGATGGTGGTCGCGCACGGCATGATGAACGCCGTCGTCGTCGTGCCCGCGTTCTTCCTCGCGGTGCTCGCGTCGTCGTCGTCGTCGTCGCCGCCGTCGTCGTCGTCGTCCCCCGGCGCCTGAGCGTCAGACCGGCTTGAGGGCGCCGCCGTGCGAGCGGCCCATGAGGCGACGCGCGTGATGGGCGCCGGCACACACGGCCGCGGTGACGATGGCCATCGCCACCAGCAGCCACGGCAGCACCATGAAGGCGAGGCCGTGCCCGGCGGCAGGTTCCTCGTCGACAGCCAGACGGTGAGGAGCGCCCCCGCGAACTGCAGCGCCCAGCCGACGACGAGGGCGAGCGCCGTGCGCGGCCGACCGTCCACCAGCGCGAGCCCGACGACGAGGGCGACCACGAGGCCGAAAGACAGCCACGGCGACAGCATCACGGCGAGGGTGGAGAGCACGGCCAGGGCGACAGTGGCGGCCACGGGAACGGTTCGAACCGACGGCATGAGAGCAGGGACGTCTGCGGCCCGCCGGCATTCACGCGGTGTGATCCCGGCCGCAGCGCCGATCCCTCGCCGCCATTGCGAGATGTGGCGACGTCAGCGTCGTCGTCGCCCGGTGGTGGGCTCGGCCGGCTGCCACTCCGCCCGTGCGAAATAGGGTCCAAGCCAGCCGATCTCGTGGGTGAAGGCCATCGTCCATTCGAGGGAGCCCGGAAACACCGTGAGGTCGAGGTTCAGCCCGCTCATGTCCGGCTTGTGGGCAAGAATCCAGCCCTCGGGCGCCGCCTTCGTCCACGACGACACGACAATGACCTCGCCATCCGGCACATCGCGCCAGGCTTCCTCGGCCACGCCCTCGGCCACACAGGTGGCCATCTCTCTGGCAAAGACGTGCCAATCGAAGTCGTCGACGCACCAGACGCCGTGGGTGGCCTTCAACTGCCGGGCATAGGTCTCACGCCAACGCTGCTGCGTCGCCCCGGCCGTGCGTGCATCGAGGACCTCGACGATATCGGCAGCAGCGAGACGGACAGCCAGCTCTGGCACCATCGATAGCATCGCTCCCCCCACGCTTGATCATGCTGCCATTGCGCGGCGTCGACGGCGAGACCTCGCCACCGGCACGTGTCACCGGGCGAGGACCGCCTGCAGCACCCCCAGCGCAGCGACGGCGTGGTGACCCCAATGGCCACGACACGTGAGCCGCCAGGAGTGGGAAGCGGCGCCAGGCCGGCCAGCGTCATGCAGCAGCAGGCCACGTTTGATGTCGAGGTAGATGTCGACGAGATCGTCGGTGAGGTCGCCCACGCCCTGCTCGCTCTGCAGATCGAGCACATCGAGCATCGTCGGGTAGTACTGGACCCCGAGCCCCTGCCATCCTGCGGGTGCCGCGAGCTCGGGCTCATCGTCGTGGTCGTCGATATCCGACCACGGCACCACCGGCACATGGAAGCCCGCGGCGTAGAGGCGGGCCAGGGCCGCGGCGACCTCGGCGGTCTGACGGCCATCAGGCCGCGATTCGATGAGCGCACACCATGCCCGCGCAGCGGCGACGAAATCCATGGTCCCCCCGATGACGTTGACGAATCGAACACTATCCTGCTGGCGAGGTGCGGCGTGGCCGAATCGAGCGGGTTCCGGTCATGACCACGATCCTCACCACGCCCCGGCTGCGCCTGCGCCTGTTCACCGACAGCGACGTCGACGCGCAGCACCTCGTCGACCTCAACGCGAACCCGGCGGTGACGCGCTACGTGGGCGAGGGCCCCGTCGACCTCGAGACGGCGCATGGGGTCCTCCGGGATCGCATCCTCGCCCAGCATGCGCGCCACGGCGTGGGCCGATGGGCGGTCGAGCGCCTCGACGACGGCGCCTTCATCGGCTGGTGCGGCTTCCGTCATGACGCCGACGTCGACCGCTACGACCTCGGCTATCGCTTCCTCGAGTCCGCGTGGGGCCGGGGCTTCGGCACCGAGGCCGCGCTGGCGTGCCTGCAGTGGGCCGACCGCGCGCTCCCCGGTCGCGAGACCGTGGGCCGGGCCCGCGTCGAGAACACGGCCTCGCTGCGCATCCTCGAGCGCTGCGGCGGCGTCGACATCGGCACCGAACAGGACTGCGACGGCGTCGTCCGCGTGCTGCGGCTGCGCGCGCGCGCGACGCCCCGCGCCTGAGGCGCGGCACGACGCCGCCCGGCCCATCGTCGACGTCCTGACCGGTGGCTACAATGGGTGGCATCGGAGGTCGTCATGAAGAGCTGGCTCATGGCCGAACACGCGATCCGTCAGGCCGAGCGTCGCGGCGACCTCGACCACCTGCCCGGCAAGGGGCAGCCGCTGGCCCTCGACGCCCTCGCCGGCCTCGACGAAGACGCCCGCCTCGACGCCACGCTGCGCAAGACCACCGGCGGCGCCGACCTCGAGCTCGACCTGCGCAAGGAGGCCGCCCGCCTCCGCGAGGCCCTCGACGCCCCCGGCCTCGACGACGCCACCCGCGCGACGCTGAAGGCCACGCTCACCGACGTCGTCGTGCGCCTGTCGATCGTGCACGAGGCCAACGGCCACCGCCTGCTCGCCAACAGCGCGCTGGACTTCATGCCCGGCTGACGCTGCGCGCCTTGACCACGCTCCGCCGGCGCGCCACCTGACGACGAAACGGAGGTCGGATGTCGAAGGTGCGGGTCGCAGGGTTCAGTGTGTCGCTCGATGGCTTTTCGGCCGGGCTCGAGCAGAGCCTCGAGCAGCCGCTCGGGCAGCATGGCCCGGAGCTGTTCGGGTGGTTCTTTCCGACGAAGACGTTTCGGGCCCAGCACGGCGGCGGGTCGGGCGGCGACGACGGCCCCGACGACGACTTCGCCGCCCGCGCCATGAGCGGCTTCGGCGCGTTCATCCTCGGGCGCCACATGTTTGGACCCATGCGCGGCGAATGGCCCGACACCGAATGGAAGGGCTGGTGGGGCAAGAACCCGCCGTATCACGCGCCGACGGTGAGCTCGTGCAGTCCGTCGCCGAGGCCGAGACGACGAGCCTCGTCACCCGCACCGTGGGCGCGGCCAATGTCTTCGTCGAGATCCACGCGCGCATCACCGCCATCGCCCCCAACAGCCTCGCCAACCTCGGCATCATCACGCGCCTCTCGGGGTCGTCCGGTGCCATGTGCGACGTCCTCACCGACGCCGGGTTCACCCAGGACTTCGCCATGCACGACGTCACCAACAACGGCGCCGGCTTCGCTGCCGTCCAGGTCTCGTTCACGCGCGTCAGCGACGGCACGCCCTTCATCCTGCGGACCCGCACCGAGGGCAGCGTCCAGACCTGCAGCGGCGCATCCGGTGGGCGCGAGTTCGGCGGTGGGTCGCGCGTCATCGTCCAGTCCGGCACCGACGTCGCGCTGCGCTTCAAGCGTCTGGCGGCCCGCATACGCCGTCGTCATCTACGCGCTGGAGTGACGGCGCTGGAGTCTCGCCATGCGCCGCCCCGACGCACGCTCATCGCCTGGCTCGATCACCGTCGCCGTGAGAAGTGGCTCCTCGGTGGCGTCGTCGTCGTCGCCGGCGCGGTCGCCATTGTCGGTGCGGCCCTGATCGCGGCGAGCGGCGCCATCGACGCCGACGGCGTGCTGCTGCCGGCCATCATGCTCGGGATACTGCTCGTCGCCTTCGTCCCGACGGCGCAGCTCAACCGGCTGTGGCAGCGGCGCCGCTACCAGCTCGACGAGGACACGCTGCTGGCCCTCGACCTCGCCTTCTCGCGGGCCATCCTGCAGAAGCGCGACCCCCGCCGGGCGGCCCCCGACGAGGCCGTCGCCATCCTCAAGGCCGCCCTCGACGAGACCACCGGCGCAACGCTGACGCCGACGTTCTCCGACGCGCAACTGCGGGCCGCGTTCACCGTGCAGCGCAGCCTGCGCCGGGCCATCATGGCGCCCGGGCTCGCGCTGGCGGCAATGTCGTTCAGCAACGCCTTCATCGACGACACGCAGACGGCGGGCGTCGTCTCCGGCGTCGGCCTCCTCGTCGTCGTCGTCAGCGCCTTCATCGGCCACCTGCTGCACCGCCGGGTGCGCGCCGCGAGCGGCCTGTCGGACCACGAGCTGGGCACGCTGCGGGCCGCCGCCATGCGCGCCGGCCTCGTCAACGCCGCCGGCAGTGACGACGACGTCCACCAGCTGCGCGCGGCGCTCCGCCGCTCGTGAGCGCTGCCCCCTGTCGTCCACCCCGGCGGCTACCGTAGGCTGCGGCGTGTTCGTCGAAGCCTCCGATACCGACGCCGGCCTCGCCGTCTGGCTCTTCACCGGCGCCACCAACAGCGACGCCGACTACGCCGACTACGTCGACTGCATCACGCGGCAGCGGGCGCGCCTCGCCGACATCGCCCACGTGGACCGGCCGGCAGCGTTGCAGGTCGTCGACGACGGCAACCCGTCCCCGGCCCGCACTGGCGCAGGGCCATCGCCGAGGCCTCCCGCCACATCGACCCCCGGGCCATCTTCGGACTCGTATCGACGTCGACGGTGGTGCGCGGCGTCGTTGTCGCCATCAACTGGATGCGGCCGCCGCCCTATCTCGTCGGCGTCCACGCGACCTTCGACGACGGCGTGCGCTGGATCGAGAAGCACCGCGAGCCGACTCCGCAGCTGCACACCCTGCTCGCCCGTGCCCGCGCCCGCGCCCGCGCCGCAGCGACAACGACGACGATGGCGGTGACGTGATGCCGGTCGGAAACGCCATCCAATTCGCCATCGTTCGCGAGGATCCGGCCGCCGAGCTCACCGTCGTCGACACGCTGCTGCGCCCCGACGCGCGCGTACTGCTGGTGGCCTCGGGGGGCTGCACCGCGCTCTCCCTCGGCGCGCTGCGCCCGTCGCTGCGCCTCACGCTCCTCGACGCCAACCCCGCCCAGCTCACCCTCGTACGTCAGAAGCTCGCGGCGCTCTCAGACCTTCCCGTCGACAGCCTCGAGCGCCGCAAGGCCTTCGGCGTCGACGTCGACGACCCCACGAGTTTCTGCGGCTGCGGCAACTTCGAGAGCCTCTTTCGGGGCCTGCGCGGTGTGCTCGACGACCTCGTGCTGCCGGCGGCCGGACGCCGCGCGATCCTCGAGGGTCGCGCGTCGCCGTCGACGCTGACGCAGGGCCGCTACTGGCCGGTGGCCTTCGCCCTGTTCTTCTCGGACACCTTCCTCGAGGCGATGTTCGGGCCCGACGCCACCCAGCACGCGCCGCGGGGCAGCTACCCCGGGTACTTCCAGCGGGCCATCGAGCGGGGGCTCGCCCGCGACGACGTCGCGCAGAACCCCTGGCTGCACCACGTGCTGCTCGGCCACTGGCTCGAGGGCGCCCTGCCCGCATGGCTCACGGCGACGACCCCGACGTCGACGCCGACCCCCGACATGGTGCCAGGCACGATGCAGGAGGCGCCCGACCTCGGCGCCTTCGACCTCGTGCAGCTCTCGAACCTCTTTGACTGGATGGCCGAGGACGTCGCCGACGGCATCATCGGCCGCCTGTGTCGCGAGTGCCGGCCGGGCTCCGTCGTGCTGCTGCGGCAGCTCAACAACCGTCGCCCCGTCGAGCACGCCTTCGCCGCCGCCTTCGACCTCGTCGAGCCCCTGTCGACGACGCTGACGGCCCGCGACCAGAGCCTCTTCTACGAGCGCGTGCTCGTGTTCCGACGCCGCTGAGAACCCATGACCACCTCCCTGCCCCCGGACCTCCTCGCCCTCGTCGACGATGTGCTGCGAACGACCGCAGCCCGCCAGAACCCGTTCTTTGTCGCGCTGCACGACGACGGCGACGGCGGCCTCGACCACGGCGCCTTCGTCGCCACGCAGCTGCAGTTCTTCCACGCCGTCGTCGCCTTCCACCGACCGATGGCCATGCTGGCTTCCCGCCTCGACGACGATGGCCACCGCACCCGCATCTTTCGCAACGTGCAGGAGGAGCTTGGCGAGGGCGACCCGACGAAGGCGCATGGGGCCACGTTCATCACGTTCCTGTCGCGACTGACCTCTACATCAGAAGACGCCGTGCGTGCGCGGCTGCAGGCGCCAGCCGGCCCGGCGGTGCGGGCCTTCAACGCCGTCGTGCAGGGGGCCTGCGTCGTCGACCACGTCGTCGTCGGCGCGGCGACGATGGGCATCATCGAGCGGATGTTCTCCGAGATCTCGTCGTGGATCGGGCGCGCCTGTGTGGCCCGCGGCTTCCTCGATGCCGGCGCCATGATCCACTACGACCTGCACGAGCGCCTCGACGTTCGCCACGCCGAGGACTTCTTCCGCATCCTCGCCGACGCCTGGTCCGACCCCGTCGGCCGTCGCCACGTCGAGGACGGCCTGCGCCTGGGCGCCTTCGCTTTCGACCGGTTCTACAGAGACCTCTTCGAGGCGACGCGACGGCCATGAGCGGCCCGCTGCGCTTCCTGCCGATCACGGCCCGCGAGCTGCCGCGCTGGCAGACGCAGCTCGAGGCCCTCGAGCAGACGAGCGTCTATCCCCTCGGCGACGACGCCTTCCAGCTCAGCCACGGGCCCCGCTACCTCGCCTTCTTCGAGCGCCTCGCCGACGGCGACAGCGACCGCGTCGCCTACTACGCCCTCGTCGACGACGATGGCCCGGCCTGCGTCGGCTGCGGCGTGCGGCGCCCGGCGCGGGGCGCGCTGCCGGAGCGCTGGTACGTCGGTGACCTCAAGGTGCGGCCCGATCGCCGGGGCGAGCACCTGCCCGTCTCCCTCATCCGTCGCGCCTTCCTCACGAACTACCTGCGCTGTCCCCGCGGCTACGCCGTCGCCATGAACCCCGACGACGGCCGCACGCCGCCGGCCCTGCGGGCCTTCGGGCACTTCGCGTGGCTGCCGCCGTCGGTGCTCTCGACGTTCCAGCTCGACCTGTGGTCCGCCAACGCCGACACCTTCGCCGTCGCCCGACCGCTGCTCGAGCAGGCACGGGGCCCGCTGCACCTCGTCAACCTCGACGGCATCAAGATGCTGCAGCTGCGCTCGACGGGCCGGCCCATGCCGCTGTGGCACGTGCGCCACGGCGACGTCGTCGACCGACGCACGGCGACGACGCCACCGCCGGGCGCCACCATCATGTGGTGCGCCCCCCGCACGTCGGCGCTGGCGGCTGCCCTGCAGGTGCGGGGACTGCGCCCGTCGGCGAGCGCCACGGTCATCCACCACCGCCTCGACGGGCTCCGCTGGGACGACGTCATCGACACCAGCGAGATCTGAGCGCTACTCCTGACGACAGACGCCGGTGCCGTCGGTGCGACAGGTGTTGTTGGGCGAGACCACGGCGACACCTCCGCTGCCGACGATGACCTCGACGCCGGTGACGCCGGTGAGGCGGAGGGTCGAACCACTGTTCACGGACATGGCGCCCGGCGTGCCGACGGCGGTGACAAAGGCAGTCGCGGTATCGAAGAGCGTCAGGCTGCCACCAAGGTCCGTGTTCGACAGGCGCAGGGTCGCGCCACCGCGGCTGTCGATGCGACCGCTGAGGGTGCAGCTCGAGCAGCCGAACGTCGCGCCGTCGATGACCAACGTCGGGCTGTCCGAGGTGACCAACGCGAGCGCCGCGGTCGCGCCGTCGCGCATGTCGATCCCGGTGTCGGACGAGGTGAAGGTCATCGTGCCGGTGTTGCGTACGCGCCCGCCGCTGTCGGCGCGCAGCCCGCGAAAGCAGGCCGAGAAGGTGTTGGCTCCGGCGAAGACCGCGGCGCCGCCCGTCACCTGGACGCCGTCGCCGAACCCCGTGAACGAGGAACTCACAATGCGCGCGTCGCTGTCGGGATCGGCGACGAGGACACCGATCCCCACCTTCTGCGTGACCGACAGGTCGCGCTCGAAGGCGAGCCCGCTGACCGTGAGCCCCCGGCCGACCACCCGCAACGCTGGTGACACCGTCGAGCGGATGGTGGCGCCGGCGACGCGACCGAGGAACGTGACGTGCCGGAGATCGGGGTGGTCGAAGTCGATCGTCGTGGTCATCGTGAGGAGCGCCGGCGTCCGGATCTGGACGGGGGCGAGGATGGGCCCCTGCGCCAGCGCGGCCAGCGCCGCCTGCAGCTCGGCCTCGGTGTTGACGTCAAGCTGGCGAGGCGCTTCGACACCGACGGCGCAGCGCTCCTGGCTCGCCTCGACCTCCTCGTCGTCGAGGACGCCGTCGCCATCCTCGTCGCGGCCGAAGCGGACGACGGTGCCGCCAAACACACAGGTCGCCGTGTCGGCATCGATGTCGTCGCTGAGGACATCGACGCCATCCGCTCCGGCGGGACCCGCCGGCCCTTCCGGACCTGCCGGACCTGCCGGACCCGCTGGCCCCGTCGGCCCCGGCTCACCCTGCAACAGGAACACCTGGGCGCGCGCCTCGCCCGCCGACGCGGTGAGCACCAGCGTGAGAGCGCCAGCAACGATGCCTGCGGGAAGACGGAAGGGGCGATTGTTGGCTGAGGTCATGGGGAGCACCTCCAGGGGAATGATGTCGCCGTTCTGCTCGATGTGGGCTGCGGTCACGTCGACGAGCCCCTCGCCGCTGACGACCAGCCGGGTGCGCAGGCGTCTGGTCGCGGGGACGGCGCCGTCGACGACGGCGGCATCCGTGACGGCGCGTGCGTCGCCGTCGCCGTCGATCGCCGTGATGGTGGGCGGGCTCACCGGCGGATCGGCGGTACCGGCGAAGAGGCTGCATCCCCCGACGATGACGACCCATGGCAGCAGCAGTGGCAGCGCCCGCATGGCGTCACTCTATCGCAACGAGGGGAGCTGACAAGTGACGCCGCCCCGACCGTCGTCTGTTCTCACAGAGACCGGGATGACAGCGACGCGATGACGCGGGCAGCATGCGCCCATGACCCTGCGCGTCGCTCTCGTCACCTGTGCCGACCTGCCCGACCTCGACGCCGACGACCGGCCGCTGAAGGCCGCACTCGAGGCGCGCGGCGTGGCGGTGACGCTGCCGCGCTGGGATGGACCGCGGGCGGCGTTCTCGCGCGAGGCCTGTGACCTCGTCGTGATCCGCAACCCGTGGGACTACACGACCCGCCTCGCCGACTTCCTCGCCTTCGTCGACGACGTCGCGGCGATGAACCGGCTCGAGAACCCCGCCGCCGTCGTGCATGCCAACACCGACAAGCGCTACCTGCGGCGCCTCGCCGAGGCAGGCGTGCCGACGGTGCCGGCGGCGTGGTTCGAGCAGGGCCACGTCGTCGACTTCGCCGCCGTGAAGGCCGCGCTGCCGGTCGCTGCGGGCTATGTGCTCAAGCCCATCGTCGGCGCCGGCAGCCGCGACACCATCAAGGTCGCCGCCGCCGACGACGACGGCGCCAACGCGTTTCTGCGCCGGGTACTGCCGGTGGAGGGGCTCATCGCGCAGCCCTTCCTGCCCCGCATCGCCGACGGCGAGGTGAGCCTCATCTTCCTCGACGGCGCCTTCAGCCACGCGGTCATCAAGAAGCCGCGGGCTGGTGACTTCCGCAGCCAGCCGGAGTTCGGTTCCGTCGTCACGGCCCATGCGCCGACGGCGCGTGAGCGCGCGATCGCCGACGCGGCCCTCGCTGTCGCGGGCGCCAGCGACCTGCTGTTTGCGCGTGTCGATCTCGTCACCGGCCTCGATGACGCGCCCGCTGTCATCGAGGTGGAGCTCACCGAGCCGTCGCTCTACCTCGGCTGGAGCGCCGACGCTGCCGCACGCCTCGCCGACGCCATCGTGACCCGGGCTGCGCGACGATGAGCCCGGCCGCCCTGCTCGGCCTCGCGGGCCTGCTCGCGCTCGCCCCGGCGACAAAGACGCAGACGAAGACGCCGACGCCGGCGTCGACGTCGACGCCGCTGGTGGCGCCGTCGCCGACCGCCATCCCGGTCGGGCCGGTGCTGGTGGTGGTGCCCCACCCCGACGACGAGGTCCTGATCGCCGCCGGCATCATCGCCCGCGCCCGACGGGGCGGCCTGCCCGTCGACGTCGCCGTGATGACCAACGGTGGCCTCGGCTGCGGACGCGACGGCGGGGCGCGCCAGGCCGAGTCGATCGGCGGCCTCGCCCGGCTCGGCGTCACCGAGGACCACGTCCACTTTCTCGGCCTGCCCGATGGCAGCCTCGCCGACCTCGGCAGCGCGCCCCTTCCGCCCGTCGAGCAGCGCGATCGCGACGGCCAGTGCGTCCGGGTCGCGACGACGTCGGCGTGGCGTGGCCGCGGCGCCGTCGACGTGCACACCCGGCGCACCGGCCGGCCCGGCCCCCTCACGGTCGACGTCGCCGAGGAAGACCTCGTGGCGCTGCTCGACGATGTGCGGCCCGTCCTCGTCATCACGACCCACGAGCTCGACACGCACCCCGACCACGCCGCCACCGGCACCCTTGTGCGCCGCGCCCTCGAGGTCCGCGCCGCGCGGGCCCCGGCCGTCCCGTCGGCGATCCGCGTGTGGCGCGGCGTCGTCCACGTCGACGACGTGTGGCCGAAGGCCGACGACGCCCACCCGCCATTCACGCCGAACCGGCCGATGCCACCCCTGCCTGGCGAGCTCGCCGCGGTGGGTCCGCCGCTGCGCTTCCCCGTCGGCGACGTGCTGCCGGGTCAGACCGACAAGCTCGTCGTCATCGCGGCCCACCGCTCGCAGACGGGCCCCCGCCCCGACGAGAGCTGGCTCGCCTCCTTTGCCCGCACCGATGAGGTGGTGTGGCCCGTCACCCTGGTGCCGATGGCGGCGCTGACGACGACGACAGCGACGACGATGACGACGACGACGGCAGGGGATCCTCCTGTGCTCGTGCGCCCGCCGCTGCCGGGGGCCCTGCCGGCGGCCGTCGTCGACGTCGCAGCGGCCGACGACGTCGTCGCGCTGACGGTGACCCTGCCGACGGGCCCGCGCCACTACCGGCTGTGGCGCGAGGGCGGCCGCGTCGTCCTCGAGGGTGGCGGCCGTCGCCGGGAGACCCGCGGCGTCGACGTCGCGGGCCCCGGACCGCTGCGGGTGCGGGCGGAGGCACTGCCCGGCGAGGGCATCGTCGAGGTCGCCGTGTGGCGCGCCGGGCGGTTGGTGGCGCTGCTCGTGGACCCGCTCTGAGCCGGCGCCTCAGGTGAGGGGGCCGGCGATGAACGCCACCACGGCGTCGACGACGGCAGTGTCGCGCAGGATGCGCCGGTGCCCGAGCCCGCGGGTCGGCAGCAACCGGGCCCCCGGCCACGCGTCGGCCACGGCCCGGCCGCGCGCGAAGGGCACTTCGATGTCGTCGATGTCGTGGATGACGAGGGCGCGGGCGCGGGCGCCGGCGACGCGGTCGTCGATGGCGACGCGGTCCCACAGGTAGGGGTGGAAGCGACGGCGCAGGCGCTTTTTGAGTGCTTGCTCGGTTTTCTCGCTGAGGCCGAGGGCGGTGGCGAAGTCGTCGGTGACGGTGGCGACGCTGCGCGGCGGCGCGATGAGGACGGCGGCCTGGACGTCGAGGCCATCGGCGACGGCGAGGGCCGTGGCGCCGGCCCCCATCGAGTGGCCGACGACGGCGCGCACGGCGTGACCCTCGTCGGCGAGTGCGGCGGTGACCTCCCGCAGCGCCATCGAGAAGGTGCCGACGTCGGCCCGCTCGCCGCTCGAGCGGCCGTGGCCCGGACCGTCGATGGCCACGACGTCGAGGCCGGCCTGCAGCAGGGGGTCGACGAAAGCACACAGCTGCGAGCCGCGCCCCTGCCAGCCGTGCAGGAGCACGACGGTCTCTCGGGCCGGGGCCTCCCACGGCAGCTCGGCGGCCACCCAGCGCGACACGCCGAGGCGCCCCACCGACGTCGACACCGTGCGGTGCTCGGCGGCGGCGATGTGGGCCTGCTCGCGGGGCGGGGCCGGGATGCGCTGTGGCGTCGTGAACAGGCGCTCGGCCATCGCCGACAGCAGGCCGGGGGCCACCTCGCCGAGGTGCTGGAAGGCGGAGCGCACGACGCGGCTGGCGACGTCGTCCTGCGGCAGCTTCGGCGCGATGCGCGCGCTGTGGGCGGCCACGAGGGGGTCATCGAGACGAAGGAAGGGGGTCGTGCTCGGGTCCATGCCCTCTCTTATCATTTACTCAGTATCATGGCCAGTCGGCGCGCGGGCGGCGTGCTGGAAGGGCGCAGATCTCCTCGGATCCTGCCCACCGCGAGGGCGCCCGGGGTTGAGTCCTGATGGGCCACTCAGTACAGGGGCGGGATGAACCAGCGCGGCGCCGACACGCGGGAGCAGATCCTCAAGGTGGGCTCGCACCTCGTACAGACGCGGGGCTTCTCGGCCATGAGCTTTGGCCAGATCGCCGAAGCCCTCGACGTCAAACCGCCCGCCATCCACTACCACTTCCCCGGCAAGACCGACCTCGGCCTCGCCCTCATCGAGCGCTACCGCGCCCGCTATCGCCGCTGGATGGACGAGGCCGAAGACCAGGGCCTCTCGCCCATCGACAGCCTCGAGGGCTACGTGCGCATCGCCACCCGCTTCCGCGACGACGGCAAGGTCTGCCCCGTCGGCATCCTCACGGCCGAGCTGCAGGCCCTGCCCCCCGAGCTCGTGCCCGCCGTGAAGGCGATGGCCGACGACCTCATCGACTGGGTCGCGCTGCTGCTGCGGCGGGGGCGCGCCGAGGGCACCTTCTGCTTCGTCGGCGACGAGCGCGACGCGGCCGTCGCCCTCAACGCCGCGCTGCAGGGTGCGCTGCAGATGAGCCGGGCCATGGGCAGCGCCGCCTTCGACGCCGTCGTCCGCCGCATGTGGATCGGGCTCGGCGTCGACCGGTCCGGTCGCTGAGCCACCAGGCCATCGCACCCCTCAGGCGAGGGGCGCCGCACGACACCGGGGACTGCTCAGGTGTCGCCGACGTCGCGGCGGTGGGCGTCCTGCTCGAGCGGCGTGTCCTCGTGGGGCACGGGGCCGCCTTCGCCGAAGGCCTCGTCGTGGATGCTCTTGAGGGCCTCGTCGAGCTTCTGCTGGCGCAGGCTCTCGATGGTGCTCTTCAGGACGTTGTCCGGGATCTGGTACTTCGTCGAGATCTCGTCGACGAACTTCTGCTCGGCGGTGTCGAGGTCGCCGTCCTTGAAGAAGACGTGGGCGGCGAGGAGGCAGGCCGTCTTGAGCTTCGCCGGGTCCTTCGACAGCTCGCCCATCGCCCAGCCGACGCCGAGGGGGATGACGTCCTGCAGCGGCACCCCGTAGGTGTGCGAGGCCTCCTCGATGGCCTTGAGCTCGTCGGCGGAGACGATGCCGTCGGCGGTGACGACGTCGTAGAACAGGCGCAGGAGGGCGCGGCGATCGTCGACGGGCCACCGCTTCGCCTGCTGGACCGAGAAGAACGTCTGGAGCGTGGCGAGGACCCGCATGAAAACCTCCGAGTGCCGTCTGGATCGCGTGCGCGGACCCGATCTGTCAACCGCCTCAGACCCGGGCGAGCAACCGCGCCTCGACGAGCAGCGCGTCGAGACCCGCGAGGTCCGGCGGTGACGACGGCAGGACCGTCTCCCGCTCCGCCTCGTCGAGCAGCCGGTGCAGCGCCGGCACGTCCACCTCGAGGACGGGCCGCACGACGTCGTCCGGCAGCGTCTGCAGCTCGCCCTTCACCTTGAACCCCAGCAGCGTGTCGACGACGGCGGAGAAGCCGTAGCGCGGGGCGAGCGCCCGCACGTCGCACTCGAGCGTGCCCTCGCGCAGCAGGTGCACCCCGGTGAGGGCCGCCCGGTACATGTAGAGCAGGCGCTTGGCGCGCGGGCCGCCGCGGTCGCGGAGGTCGACGGCGTGCTCGCGCAGCATCGCCCCGAGGAAGCCGCGGTAGTGATGCACCGAGCGCGACGTGAGGTTCGCCGCCGCCCACGCGACAAGGCGCGACCCGAGCGGCGTCGTGACGACGGGCAGCGGGCCCAGCAGCCGCTCCAGCATGTTGCCGTTGCCCTTCAGCAGCAGGCCCGCGCACTGGCCGAGCTCGTGCGACGAGAGGTCCATCTCGCGCCCCTCCCAGTCATCGACGGTGAGCTCGACGGGCGCGGGCTCGCCGCCGAGGCCGAGGACGCGGTCGGCGGCGACGGCGTGGACGGCCTTGAGGTCGAGGTCGCTGTCGGGCGACGGGAAGCCGTAGGCGTGGGCGCCGGTGAGCCCGAGCCACAGCCACGGCCCCGGCAGCCGCGCCGCCTGCGCCTCGAGGAAGCGCCGCAGGGCGGGCACGTCGACGTCGTTTGGCAGCGGCGACGGGCACAGCGTGGGCCGCAGCGTGGACCGCAGGGCCGACGGCAACGGCACCGCCGACAGCGGTGCCTTCGACGACGACGACGACGACGATGACGGTACGGCGAGGGCGACCCTCGCCTGCTGGCGGCGGGCCTCCTGCAAGATGGCCTCGGCGGCGGCGAAGTCCGGCGAGGCCGGCAGGCGGGTCTCGCCCCGGGCGACCTCGTCGACGTCGCCGGCCACCGCCCAGGCGAGGCGCAGCGTGTGCTCGAGGTCGACGGTGCCGTGCTTGATGGCGAGCAGCTCGTCGCGCAGGGCGCCGCGGACCTGCATGAGGGGCTCGCCGTGAAGCCACCAATGCCGGCACGAGTGCAGCAGGCGCACGAGGTTGTAGGCGTTCTTGGGCCGCACCTCCTCGGGGAGCAGGCGATCGACGCCGACCTCGTCGAGGCCGGCCTTCAGCGCGGAGAACGACGCGCCGCCGATGAGGCCGCGGTCGAAGACGCTGCGCACAAGGGCGTGGAGGTCTTCGCCGCCCTGCGCCTTCAGCAGGGCCTTCGCCGCCGCTTCATCGACGACGCGGCCGGCTGCCATCTCCTGCAGCAGGTGGGCGAGCGCACCCGGCGGGCGCGGGCGCCCTCGAGCTTCTTGAGCTGCGACGTCGCGTAGCGGCCGAAGGAGCCGAGCACGTGCTGCGACGAGAAGATCCCCCGCTCGGCGACGAGGCGGTGGCCGACGCCGACGACCTCCTTCACGAGGGGCGACCACAGGGTCTCCAGGGTGTTGGGGTCCGCGCGCAGCGCCTGCTTCAGCAGCTTCTCGACCTCCCAGAACGCCTCCTGCGGCGCCTCGGGCGCGGCGGTGTCGTCGTGGATCTCGTCGGGCGCCGTCCACAGCGACGAGAGGTCGGCAAACGGCAGCACGAAGCAGCCGCGCACGTCCTCGTCGGAGCGCGCATCGGCGAGGCCCCAGGCCTGGCTGCCGACGACGGTGGCGAGCACGACCTCCTGCCGCAGCCGGGCGAAGTCGGCCTGACGGGCGCCAAGGCCGGCGAGGGCGTCCTTCGACTCCGGCGCGAGGACATCGCGGGGCACCGTGAGCCAGGCGCCCGCCACCGTCTGCACGCGGTAGACGCGGCCGCGCACCTCGCGGACGACGACGTGGACGCCGGGGCGGTGCGGGTGCTCGTCATCGTCGACGCTCTGGGCCTTCAGCACGCAGCGGGTGCCACGGGGCAGCACGACGTCGAGGTCGTCACCGAGGACGAAGCGGGAGGGACGGCTCATGGGGCACCCCGGTGTGGGCAGGTCGGAAGGTCAGTCGCCGGGGACGAAGGCGTCGAGGCCGATGCCGGTCTGGACGCTGTCGTCGGCGAGGTCGGTCGAGACGACGAAGGACAGGCGGCGATTCACGCCGGCGACGGCCCGGGTGTCGAGCTCCACTGCGGTGAACCCGCCCGCCGGATCGCGCGCGCCGACGAAGCGGGCGACATCGTCGCGACGATGCGGCTCGACGCGAAACGCGGGCCGCCGCACGATCGAGCCGACGGCGACGTCGTCGACAAAGACCGTGACGGTGACGCTGCCCCCCGCCACCTGCTTCTCCTGCAGCCGGGCGAGGGCGACGCGCGTGTGGCCGGCGGCCACGACGAGGCGGTCGGCGATGGTGACACCGTCGACGCTGAGGCGCAGGCCCCGGCCGGACGGCGGCTGCACGACGACGACGGGCTGGCTGTTCTCGGTCACCTGCGCCCACTCGCGCGCGACGCGGATCCCGCGGGCAAGACCACTGCAGCGCACGCCACCGCCGGCGCCGCGGCTGCGCTCGGTGCACGGCGCGCCCCCCTCGACAGCCACGGCGACGTCGTCGAAGCGCCGCAGCAGGTCGAAGCGGGCGGGGGCGTCGTCGACGGCGACCACCGACAGCACCCCGAAGGCCTGCGTCTGCGTCGACGGCGCCGCCAGCACGCGATGGTCGCGCCCGTCGAGCCACGGCGCGGCGTCGGGCTCGGACCACAGAAAGACCCGGCGATGCCGGCCACGGTGCAGCACGTCCCAGGGACCGTCGGCCGGCAGCAGCCGGGCGCCCACGCCGTCGTCACCGAGCTGCTGCAGGGCGTGCAGCGACCAGGGCGGCGCCACCAGCACGACGTCGTCGTCGCCGGGGCGCTGCTGCCGCAGGAAGGCGGCGGCGGCGGCGACGTCGGCCATGGCCGGCACATCGGCCGCCTCGCGCGCGAAGCGCCACAGCGACCAGACGCTGGCGACGACGACAGCGGCGACGACGACAGCGGCGACGGCCCGGCCGATGGGGCCCGTCGGCGGTGCAGATACCAGGGGCGCGGGCGCCGTCGTCATGCCGGGGGCATACCGGCCCCGCCCCGGCTCAGGAAGACACGCTGTCGGCGTTGTCGGTGGCGCGGGCGCCGGCTCGGGCGATGATCCCGGCCCCCCACAGCACGAGCGCCCCGCCGACGACGCCGATGGCGGCGAGGGGCTCGCCCCACACGAGCACGCCGACGAGCACCGCGACGAGGGGCTCCACCAGCGTCAGCACGCTCACCTGGCTCGCCTGCAGCCGCGACAGCCCGACGTAGAAGAGCCACAGCGGCAGCGCTCCGCAGACGATGCCGCCGGCGACGAGGATGAGCCCGGGCCCGGGCTCGAGGGCGAGGCCGCCGCTCGACAGCGCCGCGGCGACGACGAGGATCGGCACCGACGTGAGCTTCGGCCACGCCGCCAGCTCCCACGTCGAGAACGACGAGAACAGCGTCTTTCCGAGAAAGAGGCTCGCGGCGTAGAACACCGCCGACAGCGACGCGAGCGCCGCACCCTCGACGTCGGCGCCGCTCACCCTGCCCCACGGCTGCAGCAGCAGCACGAGGCCGGCGAGCGACAGGCCGAGGGCCACGAAGGTGCTGCGACGGCGCGGCTCGCCGAGGATCACCGGCGAGAGCAGCGCCACGATCACGGGCGTGAGGTAGTGGCAGAGCACCGCGATCGCGACCGTCGTGCGTTGCATGGCCTCGAAGAAGCAAAGGGCGTTGAGCGCATCGACGACGCCGAGGGCACCGATGACGGCGAAGGCGCGGGCGGGGCGCGGCTGCGCGGTGCCGGCCTGCACGGCGCGGCGGCGCGTCCACAGCGCGAAGGGCGCCATGGCGACGAGCATCACGGCAAAGACCGCCGCCGTCTCCGTCGCCGCCGACAAGGGCGACGACGACGCGGCCTCGGCGGAGCGGAACACGATCGACCAGCAGCCCCACAGGGCGGCGGCCGCCACCACGAGGACGGTGCCGAGGCCCAGCCGCTGCACACCCCTCACGAGGGCCTCCCGCCACCGGGGCCACGACGGAGACGACGACGACAGCGGAGCGGGGATGGCGCCAGGTGACATGCAGGACACCGTAGGGGGGTCCTTGAACCGCCACCACGACACGTGTCGGTAGGTCTCGTGCGCACCATGTGGTGGGGGTCCGTACAGCACCGTGGTGGCGGAGGGCAGTCCCCTCCGGGCCTCCGGGTCGACAGGATCGCGTCGACACGCCATAGGCGGCCCATGCAGGAATCCGTCGACGCCCTCGCCGCCGTCCGTCGCCGCGCCGCCGCCGTCGCCGTCGTGTGGGCGGTGGTGGGAGCCATCCTCTCCGCCGGCCTGCCGGGCCTGTTCCTTCGGCTGAAGGGCGGCGGCTTCGAGGACAACGAGCACGTCGCCTGGCAGGTGCTGCACATCCTCGAGGACCGCTTCGACTCCGGCGCCGCCGACCTCGTCGTGATCGTGGACGCGAAGGGCACGCCGGGCGGCATCGACGACATCGAGGTGACGACGAAGCTCGTGACCATCGTCGCCGAGCTGGAGCGCGATCCGCTGGTGCGCTCGGTGCTCTCGCCGCTCGACGGCGTGGCCCTGCTGAAGAGCCGCGACGGCAACCACGGCGCCATCGTCGTCGCCATGCGCGGCGGCGACGAAGACAAGATGCCGCGCCTGCCGGCGCTGAAGAAGCAGTTCGAGGAGGCCTGCGGCGAGACCTGCGCCATCCAGATCGCGGGCCTGCAGGCCAGCAACGTCGCCGTCAGCGAGGTCATCTTCGAGGACCTCGTGCGCGCCGAGATGCTCGCGCTGCCGATGACCCTCATCGCCCTGATCTTCGTGTTCCGGGGCTTCGTGCCGGCCCTCGTGCCGGTGCTCATCGCGGCGCTGTCGACGCTGTGCTCCCTCGGGCTCTTGTCGCTGCTGTCGCGCGCGATGAACGTGAGCATCTTTGCCGCCAACATCACGACGCTGCTGGCGATGGGCCTCGCCATCGACTCCTCCCTCTTCCTCGTGACCCGCTACCGCGAGGAGCGCCGCGCCTTCGACGTCGGCGTCGCCCAGCAGCGCACGAAGGCGAGCACCGGCCGGGCCGTGCTGTTCTCCGGCGTCGTCGTCGCCGCGAGCCTCGCCGGCCTGTTCGCCTTCCCCCAGGTGCTCATCACGTCCATCGGCCTCGCCGGCATGCTCACGGCGGCCGTGACGACGACGCTGGCGGTGACGCTGACGCCGGCGCTGCTCGTGCTCGCCGACCGCTTCCTCGGCACCCGCGGTGCGACCGCCGAGCAGGACCCCGAGCAGGTCATCGCCACCTCCGTCCTGTATCGCCTCGCCCGTCGCGTGATGAAGCAGCCGACCCTCGTGAGCGCCGTCGCCGTCGTCGGCCTGCTGGCGATGGCGGCCCCCTTCGCGCACTTCCGTGGCACGACGCCGGACTACACAGTGCTGCCGCCCGGTCACCCGACCCGCGTCGCCTCCGAGCTCCTCGACACGGCCTTCACGAAGAACATGCTCACGCCCCACGACGTGCTCGTGCGCTTCGACAAGCCCGTGCTCTCCGGCAGCGAGGACGAGATCCGCGCCCGCCTGCTGCACCTCGCGAAGATCTCCGACGCCATGGCCGCCCGCGACGACGTCAACCTCGTGCTCTCGCCGCTCACGCTGGCGCCGAACGTGTCGGCGACAACCATCGCCACCGAGCTGGCAAAGGCGAAGACGCGCGAGAACCCCGACCTGCGCCGCGCCCTCAACGCCTTTGTCGACGAGGAACTCTACCGCTTCTCGGTCTATCCCGAGTACGGCGTGAGCCACCCCGACTGCGCCGCTTCGGTGGGCCCCCTCGCCGCCGCCGTCATGGCCGTGCCTGCCACCGATGGCGTCGTCGTCGTCGACGCCCGCATCGGCGGCGTCCCGGCGGTGGTGCAGGCGCTCAAGGACCGCGTGCGCGAGCGGGTGCCGCTCATGCTGCTCGTGGTGGCCCTCGTCATGGGCCTGACCCTCGGCGTCGCCTTCCGCTCGGTGGTGGTGCCCATCAAGGCCATCATCCTCAACGCCCTGTCGCTCACCGCCAGCTTCGGCGCCATCGTCGTCGTCTTCCAGGACGGCCTCGGCGCCGACATCCTTGCCTTCACGCCGACGGGCACCTCCGAGCTGCTGCTTCCCGTGATGCTCTTCGCCCTCTGCTTCGGCCTGTCGATGGACTACGAGGTCATCCTGCTGGCCCGCGTGCGCGAGGAGGTCGTCGCCGGCCACGACGACGGCGAGGCGGTCGCCCGCGGCCTCGCCCTCACCGGCAAGAGCATCGGCAGCGCGGCGCTGCTGTTCTGTCTGGTCGTCATCGCCTTTGCGACGTCGCGCATCCTGTCGATGAAGGCCCTCGGCGTCGGCCTCGCCCTCGCCGTCATCCTCGACGCCACCGTCGTGCGCGGCATCCTCGCGCCGGCGGCGATGGTCATGCTCGGCCGCCGCAACTGGTGGCCGTCGGACCCGACGAAGGAGCGCACGCCGCCACCTGTGTGATGGCCGCCGCCTGAGCCGACGGCCGGGCGCTCGACGTCGCTGGCGTGCATGGGCTATCTCGGCTGGACCGAGGTTTCCATGCGCGGTTTCGTTCGCACCAGCGTCGCTGTCCCCGTCGTCGCCGTCGCCGACCCGAAGGAGAACGGCGCCCGCACCCTCACGCTGTGGCGACAGGCCCACGACGCCGGCAGCGCCGTCGTCGTCTTTCCCGAGCTGGGCCTGTCGTCCTACACGGCCCGTGACCTGTTCTTCGACGACACCATGGCCGCCGCCATCGACGCCGCCCTGCGCGAACTCGTCGCGGCGTCGCGGGCGCTACAGCCCCTCGCCCTCGTGGGAATGCCGTTGCGCACGCCCCGCGGTCTCTACAACGTCGCCGTCGCCATCCAGGGTGGCCGCATCCTTGGCGTCGTGCCCAAGAGCTACCTGCCGAGCTACCGCGAGTTCGAGGAGAAGCGCTGGTTCCGCGAGGGCCGCGACGTCGAGGCCGGCACCACCTGCACGCTGCTGGGCGAGAGCGTCCCCTTCGGCACCGACCTGGTCTTCGCCGCCCGCGACCACGACGATGATGTCCGCGAGGGCAGCGGCGGCCTGCGCGACGACGTCATCGTGGGCGTGGAGGTGTGCGAGGACTACTGGGTGCAGGTGCCGCCCTCGAGCCGCCTCGTCGGCGAGGGCGCGACCATCATCTGCAACCTGAGCGCGTCGAACTTCACGATCGGCAAGGCCGACCTCCGCCGGCTGCTCGCCCAGAGCCAGAGCGACCGCGGCAAGTGCGCCTACCTCTACGTCGCCGCCGGCCCCGGCGAGTCGAGCACCGACCTCGCCTTCGACGCCGACGCCTTCATCTGTGAAAATGGCGCCCTCCTCGCCGAGAGCCAGCGCTTCGCCCGCACGCCCCAGCTCGTCAGCCTCGACGTCGACGTCGACACCCTGCGCCACGAGCGCCTGCAGACCTCGAGCTTCGGCGACTGCGCCGAGGAGAACCGCCTCGTCGTGCGTCGGGTGCCCTTCGTGCTGCCGCCGTCGTCGTCGACAAAGGGGTTGATGCGGCCGGTCGCGCCGCACCCGTTCATCCCGAAGGACCCGCGTACCCTCGCGACCCGCGCCTGGGAGATCTTCGAGATCCAGACCAATGCGCTCGCCACCCGCCTGCAGGCGCTGACGACGACGACGTGGTCGCCGAAGCTCGTGCTGGGCATCTCGGGCGGCCTCGACTCGACGCAGGCGGCGCTCGTGGCCGCGGCGGCCCTCGACCTGTGCGGTCGACCGCGGACGGACCTCATCGCCGTCACGATGCCGGGGCTCGGCACGTCGTCGGGCACGAAGGACAACGCCGTGAAGCTCGGCGAGGCGCTTGGCGCCACGGTCCGCACGATCTCGATCGCCGACATGTCCCGCGTGGTGCTGGGCGCCGTAGGCCACGCCGCCGCCGTCGACGGTGGCGTCGTCGTCGACAGCGTGCAGGCCCTCATCGAGCGGGTGCGGAACGATCCGCGCCTGGGCGATCCGAGCCTCGAGAACGTGCAAGCCCGACTGCGCACCCTCGTGCTCATGACGATCGCCAACCAGAGCGGCGGCCTCGTCATAGGCACTGGCGACCTCTCGGAGAAGGCGCTCGGCTGGTCGACCTACAACGGCGACCACATCAGCATGTACGACGTCAACGCCGGCGTGCCGAAGACATTGATCCAGTTCGTCATCAAATGGGTCGCCAACGAGCGCATCGGCACCTGGACGTCGGGTGACGCGACGGTGCTGAAGGAGACGCTGTTTTCGATCCTCGACACGCCGATCTCCCCCGAGCTCCTGCCCACCGACGCCGAGGGCCAGATCGCGCAGCTCACCGAGGAGCGCGTCGGCCCCTACGAGCTGCACGACTTCTTCCTCTTCCACTTCGTCCGCCACGGCAGCCGCCCCGGCCGCATCCTCGACCTCGCCCGCGTCGCCTTCGCCGGCCGCTACGACGACGACACGCTGAAGAAGTGGCTGACGATGTTCCTCACCCGCTTCTTCGCGCACCAGTTCAAGCGGAGCTGCACTGCCGACGGCCCGAAGGTGGGGCTCGTGGCGCTGTCGCCGCGCGGCGATTGGCGGATGCCGTCGGATGCCCGGGTGCGGGCGTGGCTCGACGACGTCGCCGCCTGGCGGGCGGCGGACTGACTTCTCTCCTTATCGTTCGAGGCTTCTTCCGGTCACTCGCGTGAGGCGTCTTTGCCTCCGGCGGCCAGAGGGGCCCCTCGCCGGGCCCCTCTGGACTCCCCGGGCGAAGGTCATCTGGACGTCCGCATGCAGGCATTTTTCGTCGCAGCGGCGCCGCATCCGTGGCGATGAAAGAACGGGCAACGCCGCTCGCCGAAAAATGGGCAGCTCGCGTGTCCGTCGCGCGTGCGACGCCCGTGTCGATGCGGCGGGCAGGCATCCTCCTCGCTGCCGCTCGTCGTCTGCACGTGACGGCTGCCGCACCTCGAACACACGGTTCTCGAGGGGCAGGCAGCTGTCGCGCCTCGAACACAGCGGTTCTCGAGGGGCCGGGCAGGTGCCGCGCCTCGAACACAGCGGTTCCCGAGGGGCCGGGCAGGTGCGTCACCCGAAGGGGTGACCTCGCCGCAGGCGAGGCCCTGCGCTCCTGCACCGGCGCTCGTCGTCTGGACGTGACGGCTGCCGCGCCTCGAACACACGGTTCTCGAGGGGGACAGCCGAAGGCTGACCTCGCCGCAGGCGATGCCCGAGCTCCGATGCGCTTGCGCTGGTGCGGGGCAACGCGCGCCAGAACGGGGCAATGACCAGGCACACGATCGCGCCCGAAAGCGACCACATCGCTGGCACGCCGCCTGAAATGCAGCAGGCAGAGGTGCCCCATGAGCCGATCGAAGCAGGCAGAAGAACAGGTGGTGCGCGACCGGGCCCGCGAGGTCGGCGGGTGGCGCAGCGGCCGCCCCGTCGAGGATCCCCAGAAGACGAAGCCCTTCGGGCTCGTGCAGGCGAAGCCCTCGGAGTTCCTGGTGCATGTGCGCGGTGGGCGCGTGCGCAGCAGGAGCTCGGGCCAGGGCGCGTCCTGCTTCAAGTGGCCGTGGGACAGCGTCGCCGTCATCCCGACCTCGCTGCAGCAGCTGTCGTTTCGCGCCGACCAGGTCACGCTCGAGCGCGTCGGCGTCGAGGTGAGTGGTGTGGCCGTCTATCGCATCGCCAACCCGCTGCTCGCCTATCGCCTGCTCAACTTCTCGTTCCCCGAGCGGGCGCAGGAGAAGCTGGAGCAGACGCTGACGGCGATGTTCGTCGGCGCGGCGCGGCGCATCGTCGCCAACCTCGGCACCGATGAGTGTCTGCAGCGGCGCAAGGCGGCCCTCGCCGACGAGCTGATGAGCGAGATCGCGCCGGTGCTCGCCGGGACCGGTCGCCTCGACGACGACAGCCAGCAGGGCTGGGGCGTCGTCCTCGACACCATCGAGATCCAGGAGGTGCGGGTGCTCAGCGAAACGCTGTTTGCCCAGATGCAGGCGCCCTACCGCACGGCGCTGGAGCGGCGGGCCCGCGAGGCCCGCGCCGAGGCCGACAAGGAGATCGCCGCCCGCGAGGCCGCCTGCGCCCGCGCCGTCGAGGAGGCGAAGATCGCCCAGGCCCTCGTCGTCGCCGAGAAGCGGCGCGAGCTCGCCATGATCGAGGCCCGCATCGCCCGCGAGCAGCAGGAGCAGAAGCTCAAGGACGCCGCCGAGCTCGCCGCCGGCAAGGCCGCCCTCGAGCAGCAGGAGCGTGAGCGCGCCCTCGCCGCCGCGGCGACGTTGGCGGCCCAGAAGGCGGCCCTCGAGCTCGAGGCCCGTCGCAAGGAGACCGAGCGCTGCCTCGCCGAGGAGGCCCTCAAGCAGCAGGAGGCCGAGGCCCGCCTCAAGAGCCACAGCGTCCTCGTCGCGGCCGCCCAGCAGGAGGCCGAGCTGGCGCGCCTGCAGCTGGAGCTCGACGCCACCCGCGCCGCCGCCGAGCTGCAGCGCGACGAGGCCCGCGCCCGCGTGATGCTCCTCGTCAAGCGCGGTGAGGCCGAGGTGCAGGGGATCGTCGACGAGAGTCGGGCCCGCGTGAAGACGGCCGAGAGCCTGCCGGCCCTCGCCGCCGCGGTCGGTCAGAAGATCGGCGAGGTGCGCATCACCCAGGTCGGCGCCGAGGCCAGCCCCTTCGCCTTCGTCGCCGACGCCATCGGCGCCGTCACGCAGCTCGTCGAGCAGCGGGCCCCACGCCCGGCGAGCGCGGCGACGTCGGGCCGCTGACGATCAGACGCCGTGGGGATCGACGCCCCGCTCGCGCAGGGCGTCGTCGAGAGCGCGCAGCTCGTCGCAGGCCTCATCGTGACAGGCGAGCTCGGCGACGCCCTCGAGTGCCGCCAGCTGGGCCGCGGCGCACAGCTCCCCACGCCGCTGCAGCAGCTGCTCGGTGGACGACGCCCGGATCGACGACGACGGCGACGACGCGGTCATGGGTTCTCCTTCGCGCGCAGCAGGGTGACGGCGTGGTCGCGCAGCCGTCGGGCGAAGCCGACGGCCTCGGCGTCGCCGTAGTCGAGGGGCGCCGTGAGGTACGGGATGCCACCCCCACGACGAGGCACCTCGCTCGCCGGCAGCTGCCCGACCCACGCCAGCAGCGCCTGCTTCACGTCGGCCACAGCGGCCTCGGTGCGGGCGAGGCCGGCCTCATACAGCGGCATCGACGCCGCGCTGACGACGGACTTCGCGTCGTCGAAGGAGCGGCGGGCGCTGGCGTGACCGGGCGCCAGCGACGTGAGGGCGTGCTCGAGGAGGGGCTCTTGCAGGAAGACCGGTTGATCCGGCCCGTGCAGCGCCGCGAGCTTGGCCCAGCCGTCGGGGCAGGCGTAGTTGACGAGGCTGTCGGCGTCGATGACGGCGCGGGCGATGGCGGCGTGGCGCCCGGTGCCCGGCACCGTCCAGGCCGGCACCCCCACCTTCGCCAGCGCCGCCTTCTCGTCGACGTCGAACACGATCTGGCCGTCCTTCGCCGACGCAAACGGCGACGCGATCTTGCCGGCGATGCGGTCGATGACGGCGGCGTCGACGCCCTGGGCCTTGAGCAGGCCGCGCATCGCCACCTGCCCCATGAAGGCCGGCGGGCCCACCTGATGCTCGAGGATCGCGTGGGCGATGTCCTCCAGCTGCCCCTTCGACAGCGGCGGCGTCGTCGACGACAACACCTGCAGCGCCGCCTGCGCGCCGTGCACGTTGTGGGCGATGAAGTTCGACGGGGCCTTCACGCTGTCGGAGAACGCGCTCGCGAGGATGGCGCTCTCGGTGTCCTGCGGCGACAGGCCGTGGGCGAGGGCGACGTCGAGCACGCGGTCGAGCTCGAGGCGCGTGTGCTTCCAGTTCACGTCCTGGTAGCCGGGCGGCGCCTTCATGAGCGTGGCAGCGCGACCGTAGCCGGCGTGGACGGCGGACACGACGTCGAGGATGCGCGTCTGTTGCGCCGCCGACAGGCCGGGGTGGGCGGCGAGCTTGTCGAGCAGCGACTGCGGCCGGCCATCGCGCCCCCGCACCATCACGCCCTGCAGATCCTGCGTGAGCGCCGCCCGCTCTGCGGCCCGGCTCGACGAGCCCCGCGTCGGGAAGAGCTGGTCGAGGGGCGCCGGCGGCGGCGTGCTGGCGAGGAGGGGCGCGAGGGCCTTCTGCACCGCCATGGCGGCGTCCTTCCCGGCCGAGGCCACGCTGAACTGGCGACCGACGACGTGCGAGACCCCACCGAAGCCGGCGCCGACGGGCGGTGACGACGACGTCTTCGCCGGGGCCGGGCCGGCGACGAAGACGTCGGGGAACAGGCGCGCGAGGGTCTGCTGGAGCGTGGCCTGCTCGGCGGCGGGCAGGCCGACGGCGGCCGCCTTCAGCGCGTCGACGCCCTGCTGCCGGGCCGTCGCGTCCGTCGACGTCGACAGCGTCGTCGCCGTGGCGAGCATGGCGGCGAGGTTCGGGGCGGCGCGGGCGGTGGCGACCACGGGGCGACGCTAGCAGGTTGCTGAAAAAGGCCGCTTTGGGCCTTTTTCAGCAACCCTGCTAGGTACTTCTGGGCCTCGTCTCCGACGAGGCCGGATCAACACCTGGCAGGTGCTGAAAAACGCAAAGCCG
>Ga0172373_10002324_pt1 | contig 29377 bp, 40 predicted proteins | sample Lak10m_2_FD_114546 | JGI IMG/M metagenome (GOLD analysis project Ga0172373, IMG submission 114546) | Freshwater microbial communities from Kabuno Bay, South-Kivu, Congo - kab_092012_10m | ecosystem: Environmental > Aquatic > Freshwater > Lake | place: Democratic Republic of the Congo...
GAACGTCTTCCACGGATCCGATTCCATCAATGTGATGAATAGGAACACCGCTTCGCACATACTCATCGATGACCGCAAATGTTTCGGTTTGATAAATCTGCAAACGGCGTTCAATCGCTTCCGGCACATCATCTTTTCGCACAAACAATACACCTCCATCCGGTGAAGCGTCGCCGGCTTTGTATCCATCTTTCATGCTGTAAATCTTTCCTGTTTTGTCACAGGTCAAACGTCCTTTCAAACGTTCAAGAGAAATGTCATGCGGTACATGAATGATCATGAGGTGTGTTGGGCGATCAAAATCAAACGCGCGAGCCTGGGCTTGGTCGCGTGGAAATCCATCCAAGATCCATCCATCTTTTGTGTCAGGCTGATCCAATCGGTGTTTAAGCAAAATTGCTGCATCCTTTGTATCAATCAGATTTCCTTGGTCCACAATCGGAGCAAATCGCTTTCCCATCTCTGTTTGAGTCGCGATTTCATCACGAATCAGCTGTCCCATACTAAACGTTGGGATCTTGAGCTCCTCGGACATCAAGTGGGCCTGTGTTCCCTTTCCGCTTCCTTGTGGACCAAAAAGAATCACTTTATAGGTTGTTTGAAGTTGAGACATATATGGGCAGTATACAAGTTTTAGTGCCAAATACAAAAGAACCTGTAAACCAGGTTCTTCTACAAATTATATTTCGTACTCTCGCATCATGAGCTGTGCCTCAATCTGCTTCACGCTGTCGATAATCACGGCCACAATGATGAGAATGGACGTTCCACCGATCACCAAGCTCGCATTCCCGGTGAAGTGTTTCACCAAAAGCGGCAACACAGCAATAACTGCAAGGAACGTTGATCCCAGAAGCAACAAACGGTTGGTCACAAACGACAAATAATCAGCTGTGTGCTTTCCAGGACGAATACCCGGGATAAAGCCACCTTGCTTTTGGATGTTTTCCGCCACCTGTTCCGGATGAAAAATAACCGCTGTATAAAAGTAGGAAAACAGAAACACAAGGGCAAAATACAAAACACCGTATACAAGTTGGTTTTGAAACACATGCAAAACCCATGTGGCAACATCACGCAACATGGCGGTTTTTGCATTCACGAAAAACTGAGCCAACACACTTGGGAACAAAATGATCGAAACTGCAAAAATGATTGGGATCACTCCACCCATATTTAATCGGATGGGAATGTGTGAGCTTGTTCCACCGGACAATCGAGCGCCCTGAACTTGTCTGGCGTATTGAACCGGAATGTTTCTTTGTGCCTCATTCATCACAACAATGCCGACAATAGTGATGATGGCTGCGGCCACAAACAAAATCATGGTCACCATTTGACTGCGATCATACACAGCAAAGGATTGTCCAAGGGTTGTTGGTAATCCGGCAATGATACCGGAAAGAATGATAATAGAAATTCCATTTCCCACTTTTTTCTCAGAGATTAACTCTCCAAGCCACATAAGGAAGATGGTTCCGGCAGTCATGCTGACAACCGCAAAAAACAACACCCACGGAGAATCATTTGTGACAAATTTTCCTCCTTGAGAAAGGAGTTTGATAAGTCCGTAGGCTTGTAAAATTCCAAGCGGAACCGCCAAAAGACGTGTCCATTGGTTGATTTTTTGACGACCGGATTCCTCTTTTTGCATTTCTTCAAATTGCGGCAAGATCATGCCCATCAACTGGAAAATAATGGAAGCCGTGATGTATGGCATCACCCCCATCGCCACCACAGAAAAATTATGCAGGGTTCCTCCTGAAAAAATATTCATGAGTCCGAGCACCTGGTTTCCATTGAAAATCTTTTGCAAAACCGTTGCATCAACTCCCGGAGCCGGGATTTGAGCCGCCACACGAAAAATCACCAGCATGAGAACAACAAAGAGCAAACTGTTTCGTAATTCCGTTGTTTTCCAAATGCGAATGAGCGTGTTCATACAATGTATTTATTTAGAAGCCAAAATAGTTCCACCGGCTTTTTCGATTTTTTCTTTGGCAGAAGCGGACACAAGACAATCCTTTACAACCCACTTACGCGCGGTTCCAGTTCCCAAAATCTTTACCATAACCGATGCTTTTGCAATCAATCCTTTGACGGCCAATTGTTGTGGGCTGATTTTTGATCCTTCCGGAAAATGAGCGGAGAGCACATCCAAATTCAAGGCTTGTGCTTTTTCTTTTGCTACATTAAATCCACGAAGTTTTGGGGTGGAAAGCATGATTTTTCGAATACCGAACAGCTTCAACCCAGCCCGTCCGCCTGAACGAGCTCGTTGCCCTTTCACTCCGCGACCGGAATAGGTTCCTTTGGAAGCAAGTCCGCGTCCGACACGTTTCTTGTCTTTCTTGGACCCTTGTTTAGGTTGAATGGTGTGAAGAGAAAGTGACATACATTTACTTACGTGATGTTTCGCCCAATTGCGCAATCGCTTCTAAAGCCGCTTGAGCAATGTTGAGTTTATTGTTTGAATTGAGAATTTTTGAAACCGCATTTGGAACACCAGCGTATTCAAGCACCACACGAACCGCTCCCCCGGCTTTGAGTCCGATCCCTTTTGGCGCTGGCTTGAGCAAAATGCTGGCAGAACCAGATTTGAGCAAAACCGCATGCGGAATGGTTTCATTTACAATAGGAACGTGGATGAGTTTCTTTTTTGCTTGTCGATAGGCTTTTTCAACCGCGATCTGAACGTCGGCTCCTTTTGCAATACCAAGTCCCACACGTCCTTTTTTGTCTCCAATCACAAGCGTGCAACGGAAAGACATACGCTTTCCACCAGCGGTCACACGTGTGACACGAGCAAGATCCAAAATCTTTTGTTCGAATTCACGAACATTCTCTTGCTTGTGCTGTCTGTTTCGTCCATCACGGTCTGGGCGTTGCCCTGGTTTTTCTCCCGGCTTTCCGCCGCTACGACGCACAAATGGTTTGCGTGTGTCAGAAGATTTTGGACGTGATTGTGTTTTTTCTTGTGTCATACAACAAATTTAAAACTTCATTCCACCTTCACGTGCTCCTTCTGCTAAGGAAGCCACGCGTCCGTGATATCGATAAGATCCGCGATCAAAAACAACAGCAGAAATCTTGGCGGAAAGGGCGCGCTCTGCCAAAACCAAACCGACCGCCTTGGAGACTTCCAGTGGTTTTCCGGCATTCTTCACATCTTTATCGGACGCAGAGATGAGTGTGACACCTTTTTGATCATCAATCACTTGAGCATAAATATGCTTCAAGGTTCGATGAACACTCAAACGAGGTCGTTTTGAGGTTCCACGAATACAAGATCGGGTGCGATGTGCACGTCGAGCAACTCCTAATTGTTTTTCTTTCGCGTTCATACATGATTAGCTTAGGCACCAGCCTTTTGAGATTTTCCGGCTTTTCGACGAATAACTTCCGTCGCGTATTTAATTCCTTTTCCTTTATATGGTTCTGGTTTACGAATTTTTCGGATACGCGCCGCCATTTCACCCACAAGCTGACAATTGCTTCCGGACAATGTAATGGTGTTTCCTTCCACAACCACATCAATGCCTTCTGGAAGTGGAACAACCACATCATGAGAATATCCAACGATCAACGTCAGTTTTCTTCCAGACAAACTCACACGGTATCCAACTCCATTGACTTCCAACTTTTTTGAAAAACCTTCCGTCACACCTTTGATCAGGTTGGCAATCAAGGTTCGAGCGGTTCCCCATTGTGATCGGTTGTTTTTTTCTTCTTCATCTTGAACCGCAACCTTTACCACTTTACCACCTTCTTCTTCAACGAGCGAAACTAAAGCAAGCGGATGGATGGTTTCCGACAAGGTTCCTTTTGGTCCACGAACCGTGACGAGCTGACCTTCAATGGTCACCTCTACACCGGATGGGATTTGGATTGGTTTTTTTCCTACACGTGACATATGAGTATCTCTAGTACACTTCGCAAATAACCTCACCACCGAGGTGACGTGCGTGTGCTTCTTTATTGGTCATTAATCCGTTTGGGGTTGATAAAATCGAAATACCAAGTCCAGAGAGAACGTTTTTAAGGTCTTCTGACTTTGTGTACACTCTTCGACCAGGTCGGCTCACGCGCTGGATAGAGGAAATAGCCGGCATGCCATTTTTATATTTGAGTTGCACGTGCAACATTGGCATTTTTCCTTCGGTTGTTTGAGATGCATGTTCAACGAATCCTTCTTTTTCCAAAATTTTTGCAATCCCAAACTTCATGGTTGAGTATGGCAAAGCAAGCTCAGCTTTTTTCACAGCTTGCGCGTTTCGGATACGTGTTAACATGTCTGAGATTGGGTCGGTGATCATAAATTTACCAGCTTGATTTTCGAATTCCTGGGATTTCTCCACGGTTAGCAAGTTCTCTAAAACAAATACGGCACAATTGGAACGCTCTCATAAATCCTCGGCTACGTCCGCAGCGCCAGCATCGGTGTACGGTTCGTGTCGAAAATTTTGGTTTTCGATTCGATTTTGCAATTTGATTTTCTGTTGCCATATTAGTCTTTTTTGAGAGGAAACTTTAAAGCGCTGAGCAAGGCCTGAGCCTCTTTATCTGTTTTTGCGGTTGTTGAAATCGTCACCTGAACACCATGCGTCAACTCGATTTCTTCACTTGAAATTTCAGGGAACGACATATGCTCTTTAAATCCGATGGAGTAATTTCCATGTCCATCAAATGATTTGTCAGAAAGACCTCGGAAGTCACGCACACGCGGCAATGAAATGTAAATCAGCTTTTCAAGGAAATCCCACATGCGTCCTCCTCGCAAAGTGACCTTCACCCCCACCACGTTTCCTTCTCGAATCTTGAAACCGGAAATGGATTTTCGAGCTTTTGTGGTTACTGGCTTTTGCCCTGTTATACGTCGCAGGGTGTTTTGGGCTGTTTCCAAAAACTTGGCGTCTTTGATGCCAGGACCAATTCCAATATTCAACGTAACAGATGTGATCGTTGGAACCGCATTGATATTTTTATAGCCAAATGCTTCAACAAGAGTTGGAACAGTGGTTTTTTTGTATATTTCCTTAAGAGCCATATCGTTTTATTCAACATCCTCCACGCTGCCAGCTTTGCGAATCACACGCACTTTTTTCTTGGCACCGTTTTGATCAATGAATTTATATCCTGCTCGTCCTTGCTTTCCACTTTTTGCGGAAACCAACTTCACATTTGAAACATGAATCGGAGCATGAAATTGAATTTTTTGTCCGGTTTGTTGTCCACGTCCTTTCAGGTGTCGTGTCAGGGCATTCACTCCATCGACAACCACACGCTCAACCAACGGAAACACCTGAGTAACCTTTCCTTCTTTTCCTTTATTTTTTCCGGAAATGACGCGAACCAAATCGCCAGTTTTAATCTTCATATAATTAAAGCACTTCAGGCGCAAGAGAAATAATCTTTGTAAATCCTTCTGCACGCAATTCACGAGCCACAGGTCCAAAAATACGCGTTCCTTTTGGATCTTTGGTTTTCTTATCAACAATAACCCCGGCGTTTTCATCAAAACGAATGTAGGTCCCATCCGTTCGGCGGGTTTCTTTTCGTGTGCGGACAATCACAGCCACAACCACATCGCTTTTTTTAACAGCGGCATGTGGAACAGCTTCTTTAACAGTACAAACCACCAAATCTCCAATTCCGGCGTATCGCTTTTGGAATCCGCCAAGGACTCGGATGACTTGCATGGATTTTGCACCTGTATTGTCTGCTACTTTGAGCATGGATAATTCTTGCACCATAAAATTCGCATTAAGCGGTCACAATTCGCCAACGTTTTGTTTTTGAAACCGGTCGACATTCACGGAACTTCACCACATCACCAATCTGGAATTCTCCAGCGTCAGCGTGGACGTGAAATTTTTGACTTCGAACATAGCGCTTTCCATATTTTGGATGGACAACGGTTCGATCAACCTGAACAACCAATGTTTTGTTCATCTTGTTTGATGTCACAACACCGGTAAAGGTTCGTTGAATTGTTGTTGTTGGTTTATTCATAGACGTACATCACGTTTGTTGGCGCTTATTTGAGAAGCGTGTTGATGCGTGCGATGGTTTTTTTCACTTCACGAATCTCACGCACGTTTTTAATTTGATTGGCAGAGCTTTTAAACAACAAGGCTTGAAGATGTGTCTGCGCTTCTTTCAAATCATCCTTCAATCCTTCTTGGGTTCTTTCTCTTAATGTTTTAGTGTCCATATTAGACAAGTTCACGAGAAATAATCTTGGTCTTAAGTGGCAATTTGTGCGCGGCCAATGTCAGGGCATGTCGCGCCAAATCTTCACTGATTCCACCCATTTCAAACATAACGGTTCCTGGACGAATCACGGCCACATAATGATCAACCGCTCCCTTTCCTTTTCCCATCGGCATTTCAGACCCTTTTGAGGTAACTGGTTTGTCAGGGAAAATACGGATCCAGATCTTTCCTCCACGTTTGATGGCGCGAGTCATGGCACGGCGAGCCGCTTCGATTTGACGAGAGGTCACCCAAGCTTCGGTTGTCGCTTTGATGGCAAATTCACCAAAGGCCACCGTTGTCATACGTGAAGCCACGCGCTTTCCTCGAGCGCGGCCCTTGTGTGATTTTCGATGTTTCACTTTTTTTGGCATCAACATATCTTGGTTGGTTATGGAAGATGTTTGACTCTCTCAATTATTTATCAAAGACTTCTCCTTTATTGATCCAGACCTTCACTCCAATGGTTCCCCAAATGGTTTGAGCTCCATAGGAAGCGAAATCAATGTCGGCTCGCAAGGTGTGCAATGGGATTTTTCCTTGGGCGATAGACTCGCTGCGAGAAATTTCCGCTCCGTTTAATCGTCCACCGATTTTAACCTTAACTCCCAAGGCACCGGCTTTCATCACACGTTCGATGGTGCTTTTCATCACTCGTCGAAACGGCATACGCTTTTCAATATCTTGCGCAATCTGTTGAGCAACGATCATGGCTGCCAAAGAAGGATTTTGAACCTCTTTAACATTCACGCTCATTTTTACACGACGACCGCGGAAAAATTCGTTTTTGATTTTCTTTGACAAGTCTTCGATCCCTGTTCCCCCACGACCGATGATAATTCCCGGCTTGGCAGAATGAATCAAAATTTTGATTTCTTGTCGTGTGCGTTCAATTTCTACTCGCTCCACCAAGGCATCTTTAAGAAGTTTGCTCACGAATTCTCGCAACTTTACATCTTCTTGTAACAACTTCACGTAACTTTTACGATTTGCAAACCAAAGACTTTCCCACCCTCGTGTGACACCGATTCTGAATCCTTTTGGATGTACCTTTGTTCCCATATACGTGAATTAGTTGTTTTCCTTTTTAGATGGTTTAGTGGTTTTTACTTTTGGTTGCTTTTGGTTGCTTTTGGTTGCTTTTGGTTGCTTTTGTTCGCCATTAGTTGCCTTTGTACCCTTCTCTTTTGGTTCAACCGTTTCAAGAACAATCGCCAAATGTGTTGAGCGTTTTCGGATTGGGTTGGCTCGACCATGTGCCCGTGGCATCCATCGATCAAGAGTTGGCCCTTCATCTGCGGTGATCTTTGCGACCTTCAGGTCTTCTTTTTTCAAATGAAAGTTGTGCTCGGCATTGGCGATGGCTGAATTCAAAAGCTTCAGAACCGGCTCGGCCGCAACTTTATTGAGAAATCGAAGTTGTGTTTGCGCTTTTTCCGCACGTGCCCCTCGAATCAAATCAATGACGAGGCGTACTTTTCGGGACGAAATGCGGAGATTGCGTGCATTGGCTTTCACTTGCATACAAAGATTCAAATCAGACTAGCTCTTTTTAGCTGGGGCTGGAGCAGCTCCAGTTCCAGATTCCTTTTCTTTCTGCAGCTTTCCTCCATGGCGGAGGAACTTTCTTGTTGGTGAAAATTCACCAAGTTTGTGACCAACCATGTTTTCCACCACACGGACTTTGATGAAATCTTTTCCGTTGTGAACAGCGAACGTAAAGTTCACCATTTCAGGAGTAATGGTTGAGGCGCGAGCCCATGTTTTAATTGGGGTGAGATCTCCTGCTTTCATCTTGCCGATTTTTTTCAAAATCTTTGGATGAACGTAAGGACCTTTTTTCAAACTTCGTGACATATTATTTTCCGCCTACGAAACGACCTTTCTTGCGTCGTTGAATTATCAATCGATCTGAGGCCTGCTTTCGGCGTGTCTTCACACCAAGAGCTGGTTTTCCTGTTGGAGTCTTTGGACGTTTCAATCCGATTGAGTTTCGTCCTTCTCCACCTCCGTGTGGATGATCTACTGGGTTCATGACTTTTCCACGAACGGTTGGTCGGATGCCACGATGTCGTGTACGTCCGGCTTTTCCCCATCGGATCAAGCGTCGGTCCGGATTGGATGTTTGTCCAATCGTTGCCATGCATTGTTTTGGAACAAGTCTGATTTCACCGGATGGTAATTTTACGGTTGCAAATGATCCTTCCACAGCCATGAGCTGAGCGAGGGTTCCGGCTCCGCGAACAAGCTGTCCACCTTTTCCAGGTTGCAATTCAATATCGTACACTTCCATTCCAATCGGCACATGTTCCAGACAGAAGCGATTTCCGATTTGGATATCTCCTTTTTGTTTGGATGAAACAACGGTATCTCCAACCTTCAATCCAACCGGAGCGATCATGTAGCGCTTTTCTCCATCTCGGTAGAACAACAAGGCAATGCGGGCTCCGCGATTTGGATCATATTCGATGGTGGCAACTTTTGCCGGTACATCAAACTTATCTCGTTTTCCATCAATGAGACGAATGCGTTGTGCGGCCCCACCCCCTTGGTGGCGTACCGTGATTTTTCCGCGTGTTCGTCCGGCGAATTTCTTTTTGTGGATGGTAAGAGATTTCATCGGCTTTGAAGATGTAACATCTTCAAAGGAATCCACACTTGAAATGCGGCGACCGGCGGTTGTTGGTTTATAGCGTTTGACTGGCATATGAAAGCAAGTTCATCTTCTTAAACACCTTCGTAAATATTGATGGATTTTCCTTTTGGCAATGTCACAAAAGCTTTTTTCCAAGCGCTTCGACATCCAGCGATTTTTCCACGAGCCACTCGTTTTCCGCGCACGTTTTGTGTGCTTACGCGAACAGGCTTGATTCCATACATTTTTTCAATGGCAGACGCGACCTGAATACTGTTTGCGTTTTTTTCCACCACGAATGAATAGGTATTTTGTGAAGCAAGAATAGCACTTTTCTCTGTCACAAGAGGGCGAATCACAACACCTCCGGCAAACCCAACGTTTGTGGATGTTTGTTTTTCAGAACCTTTCTCGGCTTCAGGAGAAGCTTTTTTTGATTTTTTTAACGTTTGGAGGATTCCCATACACCTATGATCGTTTATACATCTCGGTTATGTTTGTGATTCCCTCTTTGGAAACAATCACAAAGTCTGTTTTAAGCAGATCAACAACGTTCAATGTGTTTGTTGGCATGGTGGCAATTCCCTTCATGTTCTTTGCGGCTTTTGCCACATCTTTTTGTTCTGGTGGCAAAACAATGAGGGTTTTCTTTCCAGCTCCTGGAAGCGATTTCAAAATATCTGACAATTCTTTGGTTTTTCCATTTGGAAGTTTCAAATCTTCAACAGCCACAAATCGTTCAGAAGCAACTTTTTCCGAAAGAACCATGGCCAAAGCTTTTCGCTTCACCTTTTTGTTGATCTTTACGGAAAAATTACGATCAGAACGAGGTCCAAATGTGATTCCTCCACCGATCCAGATCGGAGACTTGGTTGAACCATGTCGAGCTCGACCGGTTCCTTTTTGGTTCCATGGTTTTTTGCTTGATCCAGCTACTTCACTTCGATCTTTTGTGTGAGCAATAGCTTCTCGAGCATTTGATGTTTGAGCCACGACAGCTTCATGAACAACTTCTTTGTTCACAGCAACATCAAACAAACTTGGCTCCAAATCAAGTGATCCAACTTTTTCACCTTTTGTGTTGTACACGGAGATTATTGCCATAATTGTTTTCGTTCATGTGTTCGAATCATGATAAGTCCATTTCGTGCTCCAGGAACAGCTCCTTTGAGCGCGATCATGTTTTGTTCCGGAAAAACAGAGACGACTTCCAAGTTCTTAACGGTTACGCGCATATCTCCATCATGTCCTGCCATGCGTTGTCCTTTAATAACTTTTCCTTGGCGCTGTGAAGCAATGGATCCACCCATGCGTTGTTGGTCTTTGTTTCCATGGGTTGCACGACCACCGGCAAAGCCGTGTCGTTTCATAACACCCGTGAATCCATGACCTTTTGAACATCCGACCACATCCACTTTCATTCCAGGTTCAAAGGTTGTGACAGTCACTTCTGTTCCTCGTTGTATATCGGCCGGAACGGTTTCCATACGAAACTCAACAAGAGTTTTTACCACAGGCAAGTCTTTTAAGTGTCCTGCTTGAGGTTTGCTGACAGAAGAAACACGTTCTACTCCAAGCTGAATCGCGCTGTATCCATCTTTTTCCTTTGTCCGAACCTGTGTAACCACATTTGGTTCAGCCTTAATCAAGGTAACAGGAACAACGGTTCCATCTTCCTTGAATTGCTGTGTCATTTCAATTTTTCGTCCAATAATACATGGCATATGAATCAAATTTCTCCCATTGGTTTCAAGATCGATTATCGTTTGAAACATGAGAGGGCTTAACTAGCACAAAAGCTAGAAGTCGGACCCAAACATACGCAACAATGCCATGTTTGAAGACAACTTCTAGCCTCAGCAACGAAGAATAACCTCCACATCGGAGGACTTGTAACATGAGGAAATTGTGAAAACGAATGTGAGGATCTCCTGTTTGATGAAGTAAATCGCTGGAAGGTTTTCTTTTCTTTGCATTCAGATACGCAAGATCTTTCTTCCAAGTTCGCCTCATCAATACCCATGTTGGATGGATCACGCAGAGAAAAAAGCTTTTTCCCTCTGTGACCCATCCAACGATGGGAGATGATTTATTATAGTTATCAACGTTTTACAAATGTTGATTATGTTTTGATTTCAACATCGACACCCGCCGGCAAATTCAAGCTCATCAAAGCATCAATGGTTTTATCTGTTGTTTCTGTTATATCAATCAGACGTTTGTGAATCCGCATTTCAAACTGATCACGCGAATCTTTGTGAACGAAGGTTGATCGGTTCACGGTGTATTTGCGCTTTTCCGTTGGCAATGGGATTGGTCCAATGACTTTTGCTCCGGAACGTTCCACGGTTTTCAAAATGGTTTCCGTTGCTTGATCAATGATCTTGCTATCATACGCACGAATCTTGATCCGAAGTCTTGGTTTGTCTTCTTGTTCTTTTCCCGCTTTTGCAGATTTTGTTGATGTATCAGTCACAAAGATATAAGAAAGAACGATTGGGTCAATAATTACTTAACAATTTTTGTTACAATTCCAGCTCCAACAGTCTTTCCTCCTTCTCGAATAGCGAAGGACATTTTTTCTTCCAAAGCAACCGGTTGGATAAGCTTTACATTTACGTTTACAGTATCTCCTGGCATAACCATTTCTGTTCCTTCTGGAAGGATTACCTCACCGGTTACATCTGTTGTTCGGATGTAGAACTGTGGCTTGTATCCTTTAAAGAAAGGTTTGTGTCGTCCACCTTCTTCTTTGGTCAAGGCGTAAACTTCTGCAACAACTTCTGTGTGAGGGGTGATGGAACCTGGTTTTGCAAGCACCATTCCGCGTTCAACATCTTCTTTCTTGATTCCTCGAAGCAAGATCCCGGCATTATCTCCAGCTCGTCCTTCATCCAATTGCTTGTTGAACATTTCGATTCCGGTAACAACCGTTTTCATTGGTTCTTCACGAAGTCCAATGATTTGCATTTCATCGTTCAATTTAACGGTTCCACGTTCAATACGTCCGGTTACCACAGTTCCGCGTCCTTCGATGGAGAATACATCTTCAATTGGCATCAAGAATGGCTTATCTGTTTCACGAACAGGCTCTGGAATGTAGGTATCAAGAGCGTTCAAAATGTCCATGATACACTTGGTAGCCGCTTCATCGGTTGGGTTTTCCAAGGCTTTGAGAGCAGATCCACGGATAACAGGTACTTCATCACCTGGGAAGTGGTACTTCTTCAAAAGATCACGCACTTCTTCTTCCACAAGGTCGATAAGTTCTGGATCATCAACCATGTCAACTTTGTTCAAGAAAACAACCATGGCTGGCACACCAACTTGGTGAGCAAGCAAGATGTGTTCACGTGTTTGAGGCATTGGGCCGTCTGCAGCAGACACAACAAGAATAGCTCCATCCATTTGAGCAGCTCCGGTGATCATGTTTTTGATGTAGTCCGCGTGTCCTGGACAGTCAACGTGAGCGTAGTGACGCTTTTCTGACTCGTATTCACAGTGAGCGGTTGCGATGGTGATTCCACGAGCTTTTGACTCTGGAGCTTTATCCAAATCATCCACTCCTTTTGTTTGAGCAGACATTCCCTTCGCATTTAAAACCGCAAGGAGTGCGGCTGTTGTTGTGGTTTTTCCATGGTCAACGTGTCCAATGGTTCCAACGTTGACGTGCGGCTTGGTGCGCGCAAATACTTCGGCCATAGTAAATTCTTTGAAGGGCAAAATGCCCGAAATTAAGTTATTTTTTTACAAATTAGTTCCCTTTTTGAGACGTGCGAAAGTATAACAAAGTCTTTAAAATTACGCAAGTATTGGCACAAAAGGTTATTAACAGGGTCTCCCCCTTGAGTATATTACACACCTTTTGTGCTTATTTTAGCGACATTTTATTCGATTGGCTCCAGATAAAACTGCTCTTCCCGAAACTCTTCACTTTTTGGCTCTTTTTCCGGTTCAGAGGCCAATTGCTGTGCCTCAATCGGATGTTCTTCAACCGCCTCTGACACTGTCTTATTCACATAAGCCGCATATTGCTGCTCAAGCTCTGCCAATTCTTGCTGATTCATGCGGCTCATGTCCCAGGTATCGCCTTGGGCATTGGCCGGCTGCATCGCATCCCAGATGTCTGATTCCGACTCAGGTTGCACAGAGGTTTCTGGCTCAAATGCGGGCAATTCATCCTCCCAAGACTCTTGCAACGCCAAGGGCTTTTGAAACACGGGGTGATTGGCACCATCCAAAAGTCGCTCATATTGATCCAAATCCATGACCACATACGCCTCTTCCCCCTCCATATCAGTCACAACCATGGTGTCGCCTGTTTTGCGAACCAAATTCAATATCCGCTTGAGCTGATCTTTCATATCTCTGGGAAATTACGATTATGTTGGCATTTTAGCCCACCATCCCCTTCTGTCAAGAACAGGGAAATAAAAAAACCGAGCCGTCACTGGCCCGATCTTTTTTAATTTCCTACGCGGCGGTTTGTTCCGCTTCGTTTTTCAACAATTTCTTTTGAAACATTTCCTGGAACCACATCATAATGGATGAATTCCATGGAATAGCTTGCGCGTCCTTGGGTCATGGAACGCAAGGTTGTTGCATATCCAAACATTTCAGCAAGAGGCACATAAGCGGTAACCACTTTTGCTCCACTTCGATCTTCCATGCTTTGGATTTGTCCTCGCTTTGAGTTCAAATCTCCCACAACAGATCCCATAAATTCTTCAGGAGTAACCGCTTCAACTTTCATGATTGGCTCAAGCAATTCCACACCAGCCTTCTTGGCCGCATCTTGGAAGGCCATAGATCCGGCGATTTTAAAGGCAGCTTCTGAGGAGTCCACTTCGTGGTAACTTCCATCCGTAAGCGTGATTTTGACATCAAGCAATGGATATCCGGCGAGCACACCGCGATCGGCGGCTTCGCGACAACCTTTTTCAATTGGGTTGAAGTATTCACGTGGCACGGTTCCACCTTTGATTTTTTCTTCAAAGAGAACACCGGTTCCAGGTGGCAATTTTTCAATGGTAACCAAACAGTGTCCGTATTGTCCTTTTCCACCTGTTTGACGAATATACTTTCCTTCTCCATCCGCGGTTGGATTTTTGATGGTTTCTCGGTAAGACACCTGTGGTGTTCCAACATTACATTCAACGGAAAACTCACGTTTCATGCGGTCTACGATAATATCCAAGTGCAATTCTCCCATTCCGGAAATAATAATCTGGTTGGTTTCTTCATCGGTTCGTACACGGAAGGTTGGATCTTCTTCTGCCAATTTTTGCAAAGCAATCGCCATTTTTTCTTGGTCGGCTTTTGTCTTTGGTTCAATGGCGATAGAAATCACCGGTTCTGGGAATACGATAGATTCCAAAATGATTGGATGGTCTGGATCACAAAGCGTGTGTCCGGTGAAGGTTTCTTTAAGTCCAACCATGGCTGCGATTTCTCCGGCATACACTTCTTGAACTTCTTCGCGGGTGTTTGCGTGCAATCGCACAATACGGCTCACGCGTTCTTTTGCCCCGGTTGATGAGTTCAAAATGTAAGATCCAGCTTTAACACTTCCGGAATACACGCGGAAGAAAGCTAATTTTCCAACAAACGGATCTGCCGCAATCTTAAAAGCAAGAGCGGCAAATGGTTCTGTGTCTGAGGAATGTCGTTCAATAATTTTTTCTGCATCATCCGGATCTGTTCCTTGAAAAGATGGAACATCAAGTGGGCTTGGCAAATATTCAACAATGGCATCAAGCAACATTTGCACACCTTTGTTTTTAAGAGCCGAACCACACATCACAGGCACAAAATCATTGGTGATGGTTGTGCGTCGAATCACTTTTTTCAATGCATCAATGGAAATTTCTTCACCGGCCAAATATTTTTCCATGAGCTTTTCATCGTTTTCGGCAATGGCTTCAACCAATTTATTGCGCCATTCTTCTGCTTTTGCTTTGTACTCTTCCGGAACATCGGTTTCCTCAACATCACGACCAAGTTCATCTTTGTAGATGTATGCTCGCATTTTGAGCAAATCAATCACACCAACAAATCCGGATTCGGTTCCAATTGGAAGCTGGATCGGATGAGCGTTTTTTGTAAGACGTGTGTGAATGGAAAGAAGGTCTTTGTAAAAATCCGCGCCGGTTCGATCCAATTTGTTGATAAACACAATACGAGGAACCTTAAAATCATCCGCATAACGCCAGTTGGTTTCGGATTGTGGTTCCACTCCGGCCACACCATCAAACACAGCCACTCCTCCATCCAAAACACGCATGGAGCGCTTCACCTCAACGGTAAAGTCAATGTGACCTGGGGTATCAATCAGGTTCATTTGGTGATCTTTCCAAAAACAGGTTGTTGCCGCAGCTGTAATAGTGATTCCGCGTTCGCGTTCTTGTTCCATCCAGTCCATGGTAGCTGCACCTTCGTGCACTTCACCGATTTTATGTTTACGACCGGTATAAAAAAGGACACGTTCGGAAACCGTTGTTTTACCCGCATCAATGTGGGCAAAAATTCCAAAGTTTCGTACTTTATCCAGGGGATATTCACGAGGCATATGGTGGGAAAAGTAGTAAGTAGTAAGCCCCGCCTGTGGCGGGGTCCCGCCACAGCAAAGCGTCGGCGGGATAGTGAGAGGCTTGTTGAAAATTTTGCTTGTTAAGCAAGCATTACGCCGTTTTAACGAGCAAAATGAGCAAAGGCTCGGTTTGCTTCTGCCATGCGTTGAACATCCAATTTCTTTTTGACCGCATCTCCTTCTCCGTTTGAAGCGGCAACAATTTCATCTGCTAATTTTTCAGCCATACGTCGTCCTTTTTTAGAACGAGCAGCGGTAATCACCCATCGGAAGGTAAGCACATATCGTCGATCACCTCGCACAGGCATTGGCACCTGATAGTTGGCTCCTCCAACACGTTTGCTTTTTACTTCCAAAGCCGGCATCACATTTTTGATAGCCTTTTCAAAAACTTCCAAGGCATCTTCTTTTGTTTTTTTGTTCACCAAATCAAATGCATCGTAGACAATTTCTTGTGCTACGGTCTTTTTTCCGTTCAACATGATGTAATTGATGAGTTTTGCAACGGTTGCGTTGCCGTACTTTGGGTCAGGAGTAATCTCCCGTTTTATCGCTTTTTTCCCGCGCATATTTTTTTGATGTTATCGAACGGTTTTTCCACCTTCATGATGGATTATCTTCCTTCACTCAAAAATGAAGTACTCCGTTCTGGGGGTTAGTAGATAGAAGATAGTAGACAGTAGATAGAGGCATAATAGAAAAAGATTCATACAGAGTCTCTCACTACTATCTACCATCTACTTACTACTTTGTTTTACGCTTTCTTAGCTTTTGGACGCTTAGCACCATACTTACTTCGTCCAATCATACGTCCGCTCACACCTTGGGCATCATACACTCCACGAACAATGTGATAGCGCACACCAGGAAGGTCTTTTACACGTCCACCGCGAATCATCACAATGGAGTGCTCTTGCAGGTTGTGTCCTTCTCCCGGAATGTAAGCGTTAACTTCTGTTCCGTTTGAGAGACGCACACGAGCGATTTTACGAATAGCGGAGTTTGGCTTTTTTGGGGTCATGGTGGTTACCTTCACACACACCCCTCGCTTAAACGGACTTCCTTTTCTGAATTCCGTTTTTTTGCGGTGCAATGAGTCAAAGGTGTATTGCAAAGCCGGAGACTTGGATTTTGATCCTTTGTCATGTCGGCCTTTGCGAATAAGTTGATTGATTGTTGGCATAAGAATAAGGGAGAAAAACGCGCTTTTCGACGTTTGCTCTAATAAATAAAAATAATCTCGAAAAAATCGAAACAAAGTTTGGGTTGAATTCAGCAGCGTTTTATGTGGCCAAAAGATAACACGCTCCCAAAAAAACGTCAAGAATTGAAGAAAAAAGAAAAAACAGGCTTTTAGCCTGTTTTTTCATGATCTTAGAGCGAAGAAAACAGCATATTTTGATACACCTCACATCTTCCACCAACCAATAAGCTGCAAACTCCATAAGCCGGACGACTGATAAAAAAGAACACATCGAGGTTGGTGAGCAAAGAAACAAAGACCGCGACCATGAGAATTTGCGGACCACGCACAGCCACAAACTGTCGCACCTGGGCGTACTTGGGCGCATCAAAAAGAGCAAAAAACAATTTTGATCCATCAAGCGGATGAATCGGAATCACATTAAAAAACAACAAAAACAAATTAAGCAAAATCAAGAAAAACAAAAACGCGGAAAGTAGATTTAACGGAGCTAAATTTCCGCTCATCACCAAAACACGAAACGCGATTGCGGCCACGGTTGAGACAACCAAATTGGAGAACGGACCAGCGAGTCCTACCAACACAGAATCCCATTTTGGATCTTTCAAATTGTATGGATTGTATGGAACCGGTTTTGCCCACCCAAATCCAAACAAAAGGAGTGGAATAAATCCATACCAATCCAAATGAGCCAGCGGATTGAGAGAGAGCCGACCTTCTCGTTCTGCGGTATTGTCCCCACGAAGTTTACTCATGAGCGCATGAGAAAACTCGTGAATGGTCAGCGATGAAAAAATCGCCACAATCCAAGCAAGAGCAAGTGCAGGAGATAATTGTAACAGTTGAAGAAACATATTGGTTGACAAGATGATAAATTGAACGTATATTCTTTTCTCGATCTTTGCACAAAGGAGGCAACATGCCAGATCAAGCTGAAATCTTCAGGGATATTTGGCTTGCAGAAATCAAGCAAGTCATTTTGACTCAAGAAACTTCCGAAGAAGCCTTACAAGAAGCATGGAAGAGATCCATGCACACCTCCTGGCTTTCGCATGGCCCTTGCTCATGCACGGACAAGGCGTTTCCCGGAACTTGCTTTCTCTTGCGAACGCATGAAGAAATGCAAATCGTTTTCCCGAATGATCACCCCATGGGCTTTGTCTCATTTATGTCCGTGTATCACCAGGCCATGAACAGGCTCGCCCATTTCCTTTTTCCAACTGCACAGGCCTGACATCGCAAGATGTCTTTTTTTATTCTTCTTTGCGTTGTATATCAGCTCCGACCGCACGCAACTTTTCTTCCAAATGTTCATACCCTCGATCCAAATGTTCAATACCTGTGAGTTCTGATGTGCCGTCTGCCACCAATGCAGCCACGACAAAAGCAAGTCCAGCACGAATATCCGGCACCTGAACTTGTGTGGCATGTAAAGGTTTTGGACCGTTGATCACAGCAGAATGTTTATAATTTTGATTTTTGAATCGACAAGGAACTTCTCCCAAACAATTTGAAAACAAAGTGATGTCCGCCCCCATATCTTTGAGTGCTGATGTATATCCAAAACGATCCTCATAGACGGTTTCATGCACCACACTTGTTCCTTCGGCCTGGGTTAAACATACCACAAATGGTTGTTGCCAATCCGTCATAAAACCAGGATGGGTATCTGTTTCAAGTTCCATTCCATAAAGCGGTCGTGTTCCGCGAAAAAGAATACCACCAGACCTCACCTCATATTCACCTCCAATGCGTCGCACAGAATTCAAAAACGTCATCATGTGTTCATGTTCTGCCCCACGTACAAAAATTTCTCCGCGCGTTCCAATCGCCATGGAAGCAAATGAAGCCGCCTCCATGCGATCCGGCATCACCGTCACGTCTGTTCCGTGCAATCGTTCTACTCCAAAAATTTCAATGGAACGCCCAGCATTCACTTGGATAATCGCTCCCATTTTTTGGAGCATCATAATGAGATGCAACACCTCTGGCTCTTGAGCTGCATTTTGAATAACCGTTCGACCTTCTGCCAGAACGCCCGCCAAAATACAGGTCTCCGTCGCACCAACAGATGGATAATCAAGGGCAATAAGAGTCCCTTTCAATCGTTTTTGAATGGTAGTGCGATACCCATCTTTTTGTTCTTCAATATCTGCCCCCATTTGTCGCAGAGCTTGTAAATGAAAATTGATGGGGCGCGGCCCAATTTTGTCTCCACCAACCAGTGGCACAAACGCTTCCTTGGTTCGATGCAAAAGAGGGGCCAATGCCAAAACACTGATACGATTTTGTCTGGACAGTTTTTGAACTTCTGTTGTGAGAATAGTTTTTGTTTGTGTTTGCAAGGTGTGTTCATCCACCCAAACAATTTCTGCTCCCACCATTTTAATAATCTCCTCAGTGATACTTGTCTCCTGCTGACGAGGAACATTTTTTATCACAACCGGTTCATCGGTCAATAAAGTAGCAATCATCATTTTTGACGCCGCATTTTTTGCTCCGGAAACAGACACCTCCCCAATCAGTGGCTTTCCTCCTGAAATAAGAAATTTTGACATACATTAATGAGTCGTAAGAGGGCCACGCTTTTGACCAAAAGATTTACCGCTTTTCCGGATACGCTCATTGAGAATTTTTAATTGTTCCCGAGCTGAAACAAGCGCCTGCTCCAATAACACATATGCTTCTTCCCCATCCTCTCCTTGTAATTTCATTTCTGCAAGCTCACGAGCATGTTGATCTATTTCATCTCCAACATGTTTTTGTTGTTGTTCCAGTTCCATTAAACTCTGATCGCCAAACATATCTGCTACTTCCTTACCTCGCATAGGCGGCACGTACGATTGTTTTTCATGAGGCATATTATTTTTTTACGTATGCGTGAAACGCCTTTTCATCTCCATAGGACAAAAAATCTTTGTGATGCGCAGGAGCATTGAACCCGTTGTATTTTTTGTGCATGATGCCACACCAATATTTTTCCGTTTCCGCCGCGATGGCGCTTGCATAACCAAACCAACCATTGGCATACCCACAATAGGCACAACCGTTTTTTTCATACCAATTCAAGTACGACAATTTGTGGCGATCCATGCGAATAAAATTTCGCTGCTTCAGGCGCAGAATACCCATCAAACGAAAACCAATTTGGTGATACATCTCTAACATGAAATCAAAAAATACCAAAGGAAGAAGTTGAACAAAAACCATGGGCGCGTAGAGACTGAACCGGATACACATGGCCGGATGATGATTGAGAACTTGGCGATATTTCATACGTGAAAGCAGTATATGCCAAAGCCAAAGTTTTTTCCACTTGACACAAAGGATATAAAATGATATTTTTCAGTCCCAAAAAACCCCATCCCAAGGAGGGAGAACGCATGTCTTTGGAACGCCAACCAAGATTTTATTTGTACTACGCCAGTTTCGATCCGCCCGGCAAACACAACATTCAGATCGCACAAGCCATCACGGACACGTTAACCAGAAACGATTTGTTGTGGATTGTGCCGTACGGAAATCGTGAAACCGAAAAAGGCATCGCCTCGGCTCATCACCGGCGTGAAATGATCTTGGATACGTTTTCGGGAGAGGTTCCATCCGCCATCATTGATTTTGCCGATATGAAAAACGGAACATTCCGGCACAATGTTGGTATGCAACGGCACTTTGCCAAACGGCATCCAAGCAAAGAAATTTGGCACGTGATCGGCGCTCGCTCCATTCAACACGGAGCCGCAGAGCAATCCAAAATTCACAAAAACTGGAAAGAAGGGGCCTGGGCCTTTCAAAACCTCAACTTCCTGGTGATCCAATACCCGGATCATGAATTCGACCCAAGTGACCTTCCTCCTTCAAGCGAGGTGCTGCCGGTTGATGTTTCCGGGACCAACAAAGATATTCGCGAGCGCGTGCGAAGGAGTGAGCCGATCGACGATCTGGTTCCCGAGCACGTGGCCGCGCAAATCAATGAGTACCGCCTCTATCGCTAATCACTCATCTTGGGTGATTTTTTATTTCTTGAATATCAGCATCATCGCCAAATAATCGTTTTACGGTTTCAGAAAAAACATCGGATGATTTTGATGTATAAAATATGTGCTCACCTGTTCCATTTACAGAAAATTTTGACAAGACATCTTGCGCAACTGCATCAGACGGATCAAACAAGTGCATGCCTTTGCCAAGAGAAGTAAAACGATTTTCAAATACGTCTTTCACAAACGGATAATGGGTGCAGCCAAACACCAATGTGTCAGCTTGAATCTCGATAGCTTTTTTAATAGCCGGCTCAATAATGGTTTGAATCTCCTGTACACGTCTCTCCTCTTCAATCGCACTTGCGAGCGTTGGGATAGCAAAGGATTGCGCTTCCAAACCAAAGGATTGAAAGGCTTGCTCATACATACCGGATCGAACCGTTGCTTCTGTTGCCAAAACCAATATTTTTTTCGGCTGCAGGTGCGCAAGTGTTCGGACGGTTGGACCAACCATTTCAATCATGTGTGTATCCGTCATCCCAAAAGCTTCCATCATGGGACGAATCACGGAAACAGAAACACTGTTGCAGGCAGCCACAATTTCATCTGCTCCTTGTGAACGCAAGAATTGTATGGCCTTCAAGGTAATGCCAAATAATTCATCCTGAGACTTTGGTCCAAATGGTGCGTGCGCTAAATCACCAACGTACACAAAATCCGCCTGTGGTGCTTGTTTTTGCAAAGCGGCCGCAACGGTTAATCCTCCAATTCCTGAATCAAATATGCCGATCATATAGGTAAATATTCTTTTAACACTCGTGCAGCATTTTTATAACACATCTTTTCCAGTCGTTCTTCAGAATAGCCATGTATCCTTAGGGTTTGAAAAAAGATGGGTAATTGATCGATACATTCGAGTCCGGAAACAAAGCCGGTTACAATACCACCCAAATCTGTTCCAAAAGCAATATGATCCTCACCAATTATTTTAACAAGATGATCAATATGAGAAATCACATCATCCATCTTTCCAGGAAGCGTTCGGCCTGTCACAAATGTTTTAGCGAACATGACCCCAATGACCCCATTTGTATTTGCGATTACACGCAATTGTTCATCTGTATAATTACGAGGATCATTACAAAGAGCACGACAATTCCCATGACTCACGTAGATTGGTTTATGAATGATCTTGGTTGCATCCCAAAATGTTTTTTCATTCATGTGAGCAAAATCGATAATAATCTGTTTTTCCTCACACCACTCAATAACACGCTTGCCAAGAGCTGTTAAACCCTCCGTTGTATCTTTTGCTCCCCCACCAAGTTGGTTACGGGGATTCCACACAATTCCAAGTGATCGCAATCCAATGTCATACCAACGATCCAACAAGGCAAATCCATCCTTTGGAAAAACATTTAATCCCTCGATATGTAAAAGTAATCCGTTTGGTTGACCATGACGCATAACCTGATCTACGTCTCTTTGTGTCTTCACAAGCATCCAAGATAGATCAATGATGGTTTTTTGTTGATAGGCAATTAGTTCATCTTCTATCAGTTGATTCACGATCGGATCAAAATCGTCTCCACTCAAAGGAACAGGAAAGGCGGTTGCACACACAAGTTTTATGTCTTGCGACTGAATCAAATCAAAGCTTGTTTGCAGATTTGCATCATGCGCAAATATCTCACGATGTGTAAGGTGAGAAAGAATATCTTGGTGGAGATCAATCAATGGAAATGGGGGCATAAAAGAAAAAGAGAGCCAAGCCAATGGTTTGGCTCTCACGTGTAAATCATAGCAGCAAACAATGGATCACAGAAATCGACGCATGGCGCGCACAGCATCTGTGAGTTTGCCAAATGATGTTTCAAGAGCCCAAGGATGAATGAACAATCCTTGGTGGTCAAGTAAATCGTACTGACTAAAGAACGTTCCGTCTTCAATGGTATAGAACGGATCAGGACATTGACGAATCGCTTGGACAAACTCGGGCGCATGCTTTCTACGTTCTTCAGCAACAACCCGAATCATCGATGAATGATTTTCTTGTGAGGCTTCACGAATGCGGATTCCGGCATCCAACTCAAACCATTCATGTTGAAGCCACACATCCACAAGCCTGCATAGAGCTTCTTTTCGAAACAGAGGAACGGCAAAACGCAGGTCTGACACAGGGACAATGTGGAAATGCATGACCTCTGGCAGAGGAAGGGCGAGTTCTGTACGAACAAGATCGTACATAGCACTTACTTGTGGCATAAGATCACCAACGTAACGATACATATCAGGACCAGAGAGTTCAAACACCTGGTCTATGTTTCCATGAACAAGAGGGTCGATCACGATGTCTGTCAAAATGTGGGCAATGTTTGGAATACACCATCCTGAAACACACCCATCTATTCCCGAAACCCCGTCACGAATAACCTGTTCCCAAGATGAAGGGGTTGAATTGATTGTGTGACCATTTGCAAGGACTTTCCGATTCCAAATGTTTAGGTGCTTACGCGACAAACATGCCAACATGCGCATCATAAGATCTGCATGCTCGGAAATGTAGTCTATGAGCAGCTGGGCTTGTATATGTGGGATCGCTTTTTTCAAAGCGTCCATATGCACACGTGACACATATTCCCCAACAGGTACACACAGACCATCTTGCTCATACGATTGCGACACCAAAGCATGCCTGATGAGCGTATCATCTGGTGCAATTGGTTTTGCCACACCACCACGAATGAGACGGTGTGGATGAAAATTTTTGTCCAAACATCCTTTGGTCGTATCAACGACTTTTGAATGGATGCCAAGATACGCACACGCCAGGTTATTGGGATACCAATTGCCAACGTGAGGTGTCTTAAAGATTAAAAATCCGTCTTGTTTCATGGAAACAAGTTCGTTCATGGTCAAATCCCATCGGATTTTCAACTGGACCGGCATTTTATCCTCCCAAAAAAGACATTATTGCCTCTTTGGTGTCCTGTTCGCGACAAGAACACCATAAAGACAAAAATAAAACCCGGGGTTCACCCGGGTTTTTAAGCAAAAAATGCTAATACAAAAAACCACGGGCATGTCTTCCCCAAAGCCAGCGATAATGCACTGCTGAATGTTGTCCCGTGATCAAAAAATTCATATTTAACACATTGATTATACCATAATAAAACACTTTGTCAAATATCTCACAAAGAAAAAACCGCCAAAGAGGCGGGAGAGAGACTAGCGGTAACGCTTGAAGTTGGGCTTATCACCACGCACACGGATAGGCTTGCGCGGGTCAGCCTTGGTCTTGTTCTGCGGAATCGCAAACGAGCGGTTGGTCTCGGCAAACTCGAGGATCTTGTTCTTGCCGAGCGAGCGTATCATGATAAAACGCGCCTGAACCAGGGTGAGCTGGCCGTGTGTGAAATACTGCACAACCAGACGGGGGGCGTAGGACATCTCGGTGAAGAGATCGTCCAAGTTGGTCGGGTACTTGATGTGCGGGATTTCCCGAACCACGTCGGCGTGTGCGGTCGTGTGGTGCTTGGCCAAGTCGCGCAAAGACGGCGTCGGAGCGCGCCTGCGCTTCATCACAGAATAATGATAAGCCTGGCCGAGCGTGATATCGCCCTGCAAGACAAACTGCTGCGCACGAGGTATGAGACATTCAAGACGTTCCCGCAAAAGATCGAGCATGAGCTACCTCCGTATCGAAAGTGACACGTGGCAGATAAACTACCTGAAAAACAAATATGCGTCAAGAGAAATAAAAAATCCGAACAATGTGTTCGGATCAGAAAATATCTTCGGCCCCGCTCACTCGCCAGCCAAGTTGAGCGATTTTCCACTCCTTGAGCAAATGACGAATCTTGGGATTTTGCCACTCAACCCCATAAATCTTCTCTGGCCAAAGCAATGGCAGATAGATGTTCATGGCCTGACGAAGTTTGTAAAGCTCATGATTGGAGTCGTGAAGTGACCGCAGCGAGGTGTAGTAATCATGAAACGTCATGAACTGAAACTCAAACTTGCGGCCACGCCACTGAATAATAGCTTTGGCCAACTTGTACTCGGTTGACGACTGGATGTTGTGCGCATCCATGCGTGTTCCGGTCATGTGATTCATTTCAAGGAGCTCATCTTCTTTGGCTCCGTGAGAAACCAAGACCTCGACAATGGCAAGAGAGAGTTTCTCAAGATCCCCCACATTCGGAACCACGAACATCAGACCACAGCGATCGTTGATCTCAAAAGGGTTCGCCCGTCCGTCAATGATCTGACGTTGAACTTTGAGCCACACCCGAAACGGATCCTTAATGCGATGGTGCATGTAGGCAATCCCATCGTTGTGCACGCGCCGACAGGTCATGTTGGCTTTTCGTCGCACAAATCCTTCGCGATGAAGAAGTCGATCAACCCCGATATCTTCTTCCTTCACCCCATACCCGTTTTTGGGATCGTGGTAGGCGTAGATGACAATCTTCTCAAATCCATCTTCAAACACGGTCGTGCGCAACAAATCAATGAGCGCATCAAGATCGTGTCCGACTGCTTCAGTTGAATCCTTCATCTCGATTTGTGCCACGGAAATGGCCTGATCAAACAACCCAATCGCCTCAAACCATCGTTGTGGATCGGGTTTGCCGTGCTGATTGGGCTGAAGCGCCAACTGGAGCAAACGCTCAAGATGCGGCGTGGTCGCAACCGAGGAATCCGGCTGAAGCTGGTCTGAAAAAATGTACGCGTAATCTTTCACAAGGCGTTCGCGCCCTGCACGAATGAGCTCAACCGCCCTGGACAAATGCAGTCGCTCAATGGCTGTGCGACGTTGCACAAATAGCATGCGTTTTTGCACAGCCGCCGCGGACGAATTAAGCCAATCGTTTTGCCAACGTTCATGATCTTTGGAAGTAAGCATGGATCCTCCTGCGTGATTTGGCTTGCGGACTGTAATAAAAAAAGACGTATTTGTCAATACAAAAACAGGGTCTTGCCCTGCTGTTTGTTTGGATTAAATTCCTTCACCAAAAATGAATCGATCTGTAATTTTTTCGTAAGAGAAAATTTCATCCGCATGAAAAAATCTCTTGATTTCTGTTTGTGCGGCTTCAACAGAATCTGAGGCATGAATAAGATTAGATGGAACCGTCATGGAAAAATCCGCGCGAATCGTTCCGGCATCGGCTTGTCGTGGATTGGTTGATCCGACGATTTTCCGGACTTCATCAATCGCCTCAAATCCTTCAAACACGAATCCGACAACCGGCGTTTGCATCATGAATTTTTTAAGTCCAGCAAAAAAAGGTTTGTCTGAAAGATGGGCGTAGTGTTCATCAAGCATGGCGTCCGTCAAACGGATAAATTTCATGGCCACCATTTTAAGACCTTTGCGTTCAAAACGAGAAATGATTTCGCCAAGCAAATCTCGTTGCAAAGCGTCTGGTTTAAGGAGCACAAGGGTGCGTTGAATGTCGGGCATAGAATAAGAAGATAGTAGTTAGTAGATAGTAGATAGAGACGATGAAAGATAAATTCAACAAAAGGTTAGCACCAGGGACTTAAAAAAGCAATGGTCGGGGTTCAACATGCGGTTCACCTCCATTTGACCACAAAAGAATATCCCCTTCTCGCATGGTTTGAAGAATAGATGTGTGATGCAATCGCAATCGTTCTAAAATGAGCGGGTGTGGGTGGCCGTATCGATTTTGTTTTCCAACCGACACAATCGACTTTGTTGGCTGAATCGCATCCAACAATTCATTTGTGGTTGAGGTTACGCTTCCGTGATGTCCAACTTTTAAAACATCGATATGTCCGGCTTGTGCGGCAAACATTTGTTCAGCGGTTTCGGGCGCATCCCCTGTAAGCAAAACGGTTGTGTCTTTGTAGGTGAGTTTCAACACAATCGAAGCTTGATTACGATCGTCTTTTGCGTTTGCCACATCAATATCACGCGGCCACAACACATCCACTCGCACTCCATCAAATACAAAACCATCACCGGCACGAAGAAACGAAACAGGAAGATGCTTTGCTTGTTCTTGTTCTTTTATTTTATTTGCCACAGAGGTATAAGCAACCAAACCTGATTCATACACCTGACCAATTTGGTATCGATCTAACACACCCAGCGTACCAGCAATGTGATCTGCATCCGGATGTGTGAGCACAAGTGCATCAATGTTTCGGTCCCATGGCCACATCACCTCCCCCAACTTTTGAAGCACCACATCGCTTGGTCCTGTATCAATAAGCATTTGTTTTCCCGAGGATGTTTCAAGAAACAAAGCATCTCCTTGACCCACATCAAAAAACCACACGCGCAATCCAGGTGTATGAAACACCAAACGATTTTGCGCCACAGATCCCATCGCAACGGTAAACAAAATCAAAAGAAACACAAACCCAAACAAACGTTCAAGATGTTTTGCGGATCTATGTTTTTTTGAAAAATCGACGCGTTGATTCATAAGAAAAAATCCACACAGCAAGCAAAAGAAACAAACTGAATATCGCCATGGCTCGTGCGTGCAAAATCGTTATCTGGGCAAATGACAGTGAGGCAAAAATCGTATTCATTTCCATAATGTATCGAGATAAAAACCAAACTCCCACGGCCACAATCTTGGCAAACGAGATGTGCACCAAGGAAACCGTCAATAAAAGACCGGTCAAACCCATAAGATATGGAATGATGGGCAAGATAAAGATGTTTGCAATCGGTGCAATGATCGACAAAGAACCGAATTGCCACAACAAAAGCGGTGTGGAAACAAACAACACACAACAGGAACCAACGATGGCATCACGCACACCAAATCGATCCGGAATAAATGAAAGGTGTGGTTCAACCCGCGGGACAACCGCAAGCAAAGCAAGCATGGATAAAAACGAAAGCTGAAACCCAATATCATCAAGAAGCAGACGTGGATTGTGCGCAAGCATAAGACTGGCGGACAACAACAACGCATTCACCACAGACGTCTGACGTTTCACAAACACTTCCAAAAGCAAAAAGCTGGCCAGCAATGCCGCGCGCACAACCGCTGCCTGGGCGCCGGACATGAGCACATAGGCACACACAACAAGCAACGTGAGAAGGGCGCCTTTTTTTCTTCCAAGTCTGGTTTGAATAATCCATCCAAAAAAGACAAACGTAAACAGCGAAACATTATATCCGGACGCAGCCAAAATATGAGACGTTCCGGTTTTCACAAAATCATCTTTGATGTCTTTTGATAACCCCGAGCTTCCTCCAAAAATAAGCCCTGACAAAAACGTACTATGTGGCTCAGGCAAGAGCTGATCTAATTTTGTGTTCAACCAAGTTTTCACCTGAAGCAACGAACCGCGAATAGAGTTCGAGTGGGCCAACACATCTACCCATTCGACCTGATCACAAATGGCGTACACCTGTTTTGATGCCAAATATCGATCATAGGCAAATCCATTAAACGGCTCAGGCACTTTTGGAATACACGAGATCAACACACGATCGCCATAACGAAGGGTTGGGCCAATCGGAGCATGAACCAACAAACGTCCAAAAACCTCCTGATGTGCCAGGGTGATATGCGACAATGTGAAAGTTTGCGACTGAACCGATTGATCCACTTCAGAGGCAACCATTCCTTCCATGCGTGATGTTTGGCCAAGATGCGAAATCATTGTTTGATTTTGTTTTGAAATGTCACTCAGTCCATATCGAAACACTCCAACAAAAAACACAAAGAACAGAAAAAACAAAAACCGAAATCGTTTTTCTCTCACCCAAATCAGGGCAAGCAACAAAACAGAAAACAGGATCGCAAAAAACCAAAATGAGCGCGCAAGAAACAATGGTCCGAACCCAATGCCAAAACAAAACATCGCCAAAAAAAAGGCGAATGTTTTTGAACGTGATACTAGGATGTTTTCAATCCACATACCCCAATCCCGATGTACTCAAATCCTTGTTCTTCCAGATGATGGTCAAATAAACAATTGCGTCCATCAAACAAAATCGGTTCAATCAATCGATCTTTCACGGTTGAAAAGGAAACCTCTTTAAACTCCGGCCACTCGGTTAAAACGACCAGCGCGTCTGCGCCTTCACAGGCATCAATCGCGGTTGGGGCAAATTGAATCACTTCCGGTAAAACACGTTTTCCATTTTCTGCGGCTTTTGGATCAAACACCACGACTTCAGCCCCCAATCCATACAACCGTCGGATGATATCAACGGCCGCGGATTCGCGAACATCATCTGTTCCGGGCTTAAACGCCACTCCCCAAACCGCCAATCTGCGCCCTTTCAAAACCCCAAGTCGATCCAAGATTTTTTTCATGAACACATCGCGTTGACGATTGTTGGCTTCAATGACCGATGAAAGCAAACGAAACTCATATCCGTTTGTTCCGGCGATTTGATGCAAGGCCGCCACATCTTTTGGAAAACAGGAACCTCCATATCCAATGCCGGCCTGCAAAAACGATGTGCCAATGCGCGAATCCAGTCCAATCGCCCGAGCAATATCCTTGACGTTTGCTCCGGTTCGATCCGCCACATTGGCGATTTCATTAATGAACGAAATTTTGGTTGCCAAAAACGCATTGGCCGCGTATTTGGTAAGCTCAGCTGATTCAATCGATGTTTTGACAAACACGGTTTTCAATCCATGATGCAATTCTTCGGCAATGGCATAAGCCATGTCATCGTCGGTTCCAATCACAATGCGCTC
>Ga0172373_10002325_pt1 | contig 29371 bp, 28 predicted proteins | sample Lak10m_2_FD_114546 | JGI IMG/M metagenome (GOLD analysis project Ga0172373, IMG submission 114546) | Freshwater microbial communities from Kabuno Bay, South-Kivu, Congo - kab_092012_10m | ecosystem: Environmental > Aquatic > Freshwater > Lake | place: Democratic Republic of the Congo...
CATGAGGTGCATTTTACTTACCTTTGTATTACGGGTACAACTCCGAGTAGAGTGCAGTGACCCCATTCGTTTCGACGGAGCCCATGCAGTTATCTTGAAGCTTACCTATATGACCCTAAGGAACGTCTCAGGAAAGCAATGGCGGGCTGCAACGCATAGCGTATAGGAACTTCCTATCAGCAGATTACAACGCTTTTCGGCAATCCTAAACGTGTTTTCTGAAGCTTCAGAAAACCCCCTGCATGGGTTTTTTAGTTTTCAACGCGCTTTCAAAAACCTTTGGTTTCACTGAGTTAATGATGTCTTTTGACTTATCCTCAAGAGGTGTTTTTTGCAGTGTTTCGGCAAATACTTGCCTTACTGAGTAATTTTTATTTCTTTATTGAGTAAAATTACTTGGTATATTGAGTAAAAACTGTAAAATGGGTTTAAAACACAGTATAACAGTAAGTTGTATGGTGTTTATTTAAAGATGTTTTTGGGGTTTGTTGCTAAAAAATCTTCAATACCAATGCCGTCTCCACCAATCAGGTATGTATTTTTTGGTTTGAACTGTTCTTTAAAGCTTTTAAGTCCAGCTGTTTGACTTGCTTTACCGCTTTTAACTTCAATGGCAACGTATTCATTGTTGCGTTCAATGATAAAATCTACTTCCAAATTGTTTTCACGCCAGTAATAAAGCTGCAAGTTTTCTTTTTGAGCATGATTGATTAAATGACTTCCTATGGCTGATTCTACATATCTTCCCCATAATTTCGGAGTTGATCGCACTTCATCATAGCTCAGGTTGCTGCGTGACGATAATAATGCGTTGTTATACACTTGAAATTTTGGAATAGACGCACGCTTACGCATGTAGTTTCCTGCGTATTTGTCCAATTTACCCAATAATCCAGAATCAGAAAGTAGTTCAATGTAATGACTGAGGGTTGTTGTGTTTCCTGCGTCTTGAAGCTGCCCTAGTAATTTGTTGAACGATAAGATTTGCCCAGTGTATTGGCTACCAATATCGAATAGACGGCGCAACAAAGCGGGTTTGTCTACACGCGTAAGCATCAAAATGTCTTTGGAAATACTGGTTTCGATAAGTGAATCGGATACGTATCGTTTCCAACGTTCTTCATCTTTGATCAGGTGAGAAGCACCCGGGTATCCGCCGAAATAAATGTATTCATCTAGTCCCATCCCGAAAGCAGCTTTCATTTCGGAATAGGTCCAGTGTTCCATGTACATGGTTTCAAATCGACCAGCTAACGATTCGGTTAATCCCTGTTGGATGAGTAGGCGTGAAGACCCTAACAAAATCAGTTTGACGTTGGTGTTGTTCCAAGTATCTTCATCCCAGTATTTTTTGATTGCCTCACTCCAGTTAGGTATTTTTTGGATTTCATCAATGATTAAAATGAATTCCTTTGCCTCTTCTTGAGCGTATTTAAATCGCGCAGCTTGCCAAACAAGATTAATCCAGTCTGTTCCATTTTCGATTTGATTGTCAGCAGAGTAAAATGCAGTTGGCTGGCTCACTTGATCCATGAACTGCTTTACCAATGTCGTTTTTCCAATTTGCCTAGGACCCAAGATTACCTGAATGAATTTTCTGGGCTCTGACATCCGTGAAATAAGGGTTTTTAAGTGGCTTCTTTCCATATTACTTATGCTGTTGAGTAAAAATACACATTATATTGAGTAAAATAACTAAACATATTGAGTAAAATCTGAAAAATAGATCTAAATAAAACAAAAACAGTATATTACGAATTTAATAATAAGCCTAATTTGCTTCATTTTAATGGGGTTGAAACGGAAAAACAAACTGCATGAAAACAAAAAACCCTCAACGTTTCCGAAGAGGGCATTTATATAAACGTCTCTAACTATCTGATCAAGTCAGGAAGCAAGAAACGAGAAAGAGTCCGCCCATCGGACGGACTCTGTAATTGCATTTCTGTGATCGAGCTCATCGAACAAGGTAGGTGAGCTCGTCGAACTAAGGTAGGTGAGCTTGTCGAACCCAGGTAGGTGAGCTTGTCGAACTCAGGTAGGTGAGCTTGTCGAACTCAGGTCTGTGATCTCGTCGAACCCAGGTCTGTGATCTCGTCGAACTCAGGTAGGTGAGCTTGTCGAACCTACATCATTCCGGGCATTCCACCTGGCATTCCACCCATTGCTGGTGGGTTCTCTTCCGGTTGGTCTGCTATAACACATTCTGTAGTTAACAACATAGAAGCAATAGATGCTGCGTTCTCAACTGCAATACGGGTTACTTTTGTAGGGTCAATAACACCGGCCTTATACAATTTCTCGTATGTTTCTGTGCGAGCATTGTATCCGAAGTCATCCTTACCTTCACGTACTTTCTGAACTATAACAGCACCTTCACCACCTGCATTCGCAATGATCTGACGCAATGGCTCTTCAGCTGCACGTTTAACGATTTGAATACCTGTTAATTCATCTTCGTTGTCGCCTTTTAATTTGTCCAGTGTTTCGATAGCGCGAATTAAAGCAACTCCTCCACCAGGTACAATACCTTCTTCTACTGCTGCACGGGTAGCTGCAAGAGCATCGTCAACGCGGTCTTTCTTTTCTTTCATTTCAACCTCAGTTGGTGCACCAACGTACAATACTGCAACACCACCAGCTAATTTTGCTAAACGCTCTTGAAGTTTCTCACGGTCATAATCCGATGTAGTAGCTTCTATTTGCGCTTTGATTTGATTTACACGCGCTGTAATATCTGCTTTTTTACCTGCACCGTTTACAATAGTTGTGTTGTCTTTGTCGATTTCAATTTTCTCAGCTGTACCCAACATGTCTAATGTTGCGTTTTCTAAGGTAAATCCGCGCTCTTCAGAGATAACTTGTCCACCTGTTAAGATAGCGATGTCCTCTAACATGGCTTTTCTACGGTCGCCAAATCCTGGAGCTTTAACTGCAGCAATCTTCAACGATCCACGTAAACGGTTAACAACCAATGTAGCCAATGCTTCACCATCCACATCCTCAGCAATGATTAACAAACCTTTTCCAGACTGAACAACTGGTTCAAGAATTGGAAGTAATTCTTTCATGTTCGAGATCTTTTTGTCGTAGATCAAGATCATTGGTTTTTCCATTTCTGTGATCATTTTGTCTGTGTTTGTCACAAAATATGGAGATAGGTATCCGCGGTCAAATTGCATACCTTCCACAGTTTTAACTTCTGTTTCAGTACCTTTTGCTTCCTCTACAGTAATAACACCATCGTTACCCACCACTTTCATTGCTTCTGCGATAAGTCCACCGATAGTTTCATCGTTATTGGCAGAAATTGTTGCAATTTGCTTGATTTTGTTATTATCTGATCCAACTTCTTTTGAAAGTTTTTTCAAATTCTTAACGACTTCACCGACAGCTTTATCGATTCCTCGTTTCAAGTCCATGGGATTTGCTCCTGCCGCTACATTTTTTAACCCAGCACTAATGATTGCTTGAGCCAATACCGTTGCTGTTGTTGTTCCGTCTCCTGCGATGTCTGCTGTTTTAGATGCAACTTCTTTCACCATTTGAGCTCCCATGTTCTCAATTGGATCTTTTAATTCTACTTCTTTTGCAACTGAAACACCATCTTTGGTAATGTGCGGTGATCCGAATTTTTTACCGATTACAACGTTACGACCTTTAGGTCCTAAGGTAACTTTAACTGCATTTGCAAGTGTGTCAACTCCTTTTTTCAGTTTGTCTCTTGCTTCTACGTCGAAATAAATGTCTTTTGCCATTTTACGTTTGATTTAGTTTAAGGGTTAATTCATTAAAAGATCCCGTAAATATCTGATTCACGCATGATCAAATATTTTTTACCGTCCAATTTAATTTCAGTACCTGAATACTGACCATACAAAACTGAATCGCCAACTTGAACCGTCATTGGCTCATCTTTCTTACCACCTCCAGCTGCGATAATTGTGCCTTTAAGTGGTTTTTCTTTCGCCGTGTCTGGAATGATGATACCACTCGCTGTTTTTTCTTCTGCTGGCGCCGGTTCGATCAGAACACGGTCTGCCAATGGTTTGAATGTAACTGACATATTATTTTGAATAAAATTTAAAATTGATGCTTCTCCAATTACCAACTTTGTGCCAATTGATTTTGCCCGACAAAATTTCGGTTTTCAAGCCTATCAGACAAAAAAAATGTCAGTATGGGTGACATACTGACATTTAAAAAGTTCGTTAAAACTAATCTTATCTTCCTTTTCCAGGTTGAGCAGGTTGTTGACCTTGAGCTGGATTTTGTTGTTGCTGTTTTTGTTGTTCTTGCTGTTGCTGCAACTGCTCCTGTTGAATTTGTTCTGGAGTTTTAGGCATAGTTACGGTAAGCAAGATGCTTATAACCATAATTGATCCAGCCAATACCCAAGTGGTTTTTTCAATGAAATCATTTGTTTTCTGAACACCACCTAATTGACTTGCCGAGCCAAAATCTGAACTTAATCCACCACCTTTTGGATTTTGGATGTAGACAACCAAAACAAGTAAAACACTTGCTAGAATGATCAATACGGATAAAAGAGCTGACATAATTAATGCGTTAGTTTATTCTTAAGTTCTTTAATTTTCGATGCAAATAAAGTCTTTTTTTCCGGATTGGACAACATTAATTGCTCATAAGCTTGAATTGCTTTGGGATAATTGCCTTGTACAACATATATTTTTGCCAAGGTTTCACTCACAGGTATATGTGTTGCATCTAAACTTGCTTTAGCTTTTTTCGTTGCTGAAAAGAATTCTTTTTTGGCTTGCTGTGGCTCGGTATTTTCTTTTTTAGGACGTTGAATACTTGGTTCGTCTTGAATAAATTGATCTACCAGTGAAGCTGTTCTGTTATCTTCTTTTTTATTCGCTTTTGGCTCTACCGGACTTTCGTGTTTAGAATTGCTTTTGAGCCAAGAATTGAATGAGCGTTTGGTAGGATCTGTTTGAGCAGGTTTCGCGGCTTGTTCAGCTGCTGTTGTGTTGGATTCTTCAATGTCATGTGCCGATTGTTTAACTTCAGTTTCTTTATCGGTTTCTTCCGCTGTGTTTTGTTGGCTTATTTCGGTTACATGATAGATGTAATTAGCCGCAATAGCTTCAGCAATCAATTCTTTTTCAAACGTATCTGCGGTAACGACTTCCTGTTCTTCAACGGTTGTGTCTTCATTGCCTGTTGAGTCTGTTTCCTCCAAATCAGGTGATTCTTGAACTGGAGAAATATCTTGGGTTTCAGTTGGTTCAATAGTAAAATCTACTTCTTCTGCCTGTGGTTCAATTGGCTCAGAGTGTTGCCCAAGTTGTAATGGAATTTCCTCATCCAACTCAATTTCCTCTTCTTCTTCGTCTAATATGACAACCGGATCAAGATTTGCTTCAGGTATTTCAATTACTTCCTGAGGTTCTTGCGTCTTAATCTCTTCAGTTAGCATGTGTTCAGACGCCTTTTCTTCAACTGACTTTGTTGGAATTAGTTGTTCGTTTGACGTGTTTTGATGACTATGAAGCAGGTTATACAATTGCTCTCGATCTGAAATCCTGTAAGCATAAGCCGTCAGTTCTTCGTCGAAATGGATATCGTTGGTTACTGCCAATGCTTTTAAATAAAGCAAAGGAAAGATTTGTGCATAGGGATATTTATCAGAAAAATGTTTCAGATCTTGAATATCTCCGGGTTGAAATTGACCTGGATTCTCTATGCGTTGTGCAAGTTCAGCTAAATTCAACATTACCAGTTCGAAAGGAGTTTGTTTATAACGTCTTGTGTAATCTGCGCGTTGATTTCTTCTAACAATTGTGTCTCTGCATTGGCCAAGTTTACGGAGGCATCAAAATCTACAAAACGAGATACGGCTAGTGTTTGTTTTTCTTCTTTAGGCTCGCGAATGAGAAAGGAGAAATCGCATGAAATCGTTAGCCTGTTCTTGGCTGCCTGATCACCAGGCTGTATCGCAATGGGTGAAATACTGTACCCATTAATTCTTCCTTCAATTACAAGTTCACCACCACCAGTTTCGGGGTTTAAAAGCAGTCGTGTATTGTTTTGTATACCGTCTTTAATGCGCTCAGAGAGATTGGCAGCATAACTTACTGGTGTGCTTGGCGCATTGTTTTCAAGGGTGCGCACAGAAAAAGTTTTCCAGGCTTCAGGCATTGAACCCTTATCGATCAGCGCAATAGAGCTAGGCCAACAGGCGCTAACGAGCATCAACAAAGCAATCAATCCTGCATACCTCATAATTCGGTAAGGTTAAATTCTTTGATTTTTCGATACAACGTTCGCTCAGAAATGCCAAGTTCTGCCGCCGCGTACTTTCTTTTTCCGCGATGTTTCTCCAAGGCTTTAAGAATCAATTCTTTTTCTCTGTCCTCAAGTGATAACGATTCTTCTATCTCAATGTGTGTTGAATAATCGTCTTCTTCAGTCGCTAAATTAACAGGTGTTATTGGTACTTCTTGTGAAGGAGGGAGAATTCGGGCTTGTGTATAAGAAGTGCCGGTATTAACATCTTCATAAAGCCTGCTAACCATTGCAACTTGATCGCTGTTTAGTTGAACATCGCTGCCCTGTCCGATAATATCTACAACGAGTTTTTTTAACTCAGTGAGGTCCTTTTTCATGTCGAATAAGAATTTGTACATCAATTCTCGTTCTGAAAAGTTATCGCCTTGATTTTCCACGGCTAATACTGGTGTTTTTTCTTGTTCGTTTGGCAAATACCCTAGAAGCAACTGTGCGTTAATTTCCCTTGAGGTTTCTATGACGCTGATTTGCTCGACTAAGTTTTTGAGTTGCCTGATATTTCCGGGCCAAGTATATGTTGAAAGGACATCAATTGCATCTGGGGTAAGTCGAATTGCTGGCATCCGGTATTTATCAGCGAAATCACTGGCAAATTTTCGAAATAATAAATGGATATCATCTTGCCTCAATCGAAGCGCAGGTAACCCAATTGGCACCGTACTTAATCGGTAGAATAAATCTTCGCGAAATTTACCTGAAGCAATAGCACGCTGCATGTTTTCGTTGGTAGCCGCCACAACACGTACATTGGTTTTCATGACTTTGGAAGAGCCTACTCGAATAAATTCGCCAGTTTCTAAAACCCGTAACAACCGCACTTGGGTTTGCATGGGTAATTCAGCAACCTCGTCTAAGAAAATTGTTCCACCGTTGGCTACTTCAAAGTAACCTTGTCGACTACCCTGTGCTCCGGTGAATGATCCTTTTTCGTGACCAAACAATTCAGAATCAATAGTCCCTTCTGGTATAGCGCCGCAGTTTACGGCAATGTATTCGCCATGTTTTCTTGCACTCAAGTGATGGATAACTTGCGGAACAATTTCCTTTCCGGTACCACTTTCTCCCGTTACGAGAACAGAAATATCTGTTGGAGCGACTTGCATAGCAACCTCTAACGCACGATTCAATTGAGGTGCATTACCAATGATACCAAATCGCTGTTTTACTTGTTGCAAGTTCATGTTGTCTGATTAATTCAATTCAACGACATCACCCAACAATGTGGCTGAAGTACAATCGTTTATTTTTACAAAAACGTAGTCGCCCTTCTTGAAATCCCCTTTAGGGAAAACAACCATAGAGTTTCTACCGTTTCTTCCGCACATGAATTCATCCGAACGCTTGGAAGGCCCCTCAACAAGAACCTTTTGTGTCTTACCGATTTGATCCTTGTTGGACGCTAAGGCATGTTCCAATTGTTTTTCAATGATTTCATTGAGTCTTCTGCCTTTAACGTCTTCAGGAACATCGTCTTCATATCGTCGTTCCGCTAAAGTTTTTGGTCGTTCAGAGTATTTAAACATGTAAGCGAAGTCGTATTTAACTTCGTCCATGAGTGATAACGTTTCTTGGTGTTCTGCTTCGGTTTCTCTGCAAAATCCGGTAATGATATCCGTAGAAATGGCACAATCAGGAATGATGCGTTTAATGGCAGCGATACGTTCTAAATACCAATCCCTAGAATAACCGCGATTCATGCGATACAATACCTCGGTATTTCCTGACTGAACAGGTAAGTGGATGTATGGGCAAATGTTTTCGTATTTCGCCATGATTTCCAGTACGTCATCAGTCATGTCTTTGGGGTGTGATGTAGAGAAACGTACTCGCAAATCAGGTGATACAAGTGCTACCATTTCCATTAATTGCGCAAAATTTGTTGTCGGTTTTGACTCGTCTTTAATCTCACCTTTAGATGTCATGTTCCACCGGTAAGAATCAACATTTTGCCCTAACAATGTTACCTCTCGGTATCCTTTTTCAAATAAGTCACGACACTCTTGAACAATGGTTTCTGGATCTCGAGAACGCTCGCGCCCTCTGGTAAAAGGCACAACGCAAAACGAACACATGTTATCGCAACCACGCATAATAGTGACAAAAGCAGAAATACCCCCTTGATCTAAACGTACTGGCGATATATCTGCATAAGTCTCGTCACGAGACAATAATACATTAACAGCTTTTTGGCCTGTTCCAACTTCTTCTACCAAGTTAGGTAAGTCTCGGTAGGCATCCGGACCGGCAACGAGGTCTACAAGTTTTTCCTCCTCCAGAAGTGATTTTTTTAGGCGTTCTGCCATACAGCCCAAAATACCAACTACAAGTTCAGGGTTGTCTTCTTTTTTCTTTTTGAACTCTGTCAAGCGATTTCTTACGCGGGTTTCTGCATTTTCTCGAATGGAACAGGTGTTGATTAACACCACATCCGCCTCCTCAATATTTCGAGTAGTCGCATATCCTTCCTTGGTCATGATCGATGCAACGACTTCGCTATCCGAAAAGTTCATTTGACACCCATAACTTTCCACATACAATTTTTTGCCAGTGGCTGTTGAATTGCTTTCCACCAAGGTTGCTTCTCCTTGTCTTGCTTCGTCTATGACTTTATTATTTCCGAGTTCTAAATCTTTTTCCATAGGTGATGCAAAATTAACGAATTTGAAAGAATGCTGTCAAAATGTCAGCCTTAAAAAAATTAAATTGATCAGATTTTTTGTGAATAGAGGCTGGTCCGAATTTCCATGTCATTTTTTTAACCTTTAGGTTAATACTATATAAGGTATATTTTAGAAGGATTTAAGGGTTGATTGAAACTAAATAACTCTAATTTTGTTCTCCAGAGAAATACTACAAGCGTTATGGCAAAGAACTTGGTTATTGTTGAGTCACCTGCAAAAGCAAAGACGATCGAGGGGTACCTCGGAAAAGATTTTGTTGTCAAATCGAGTTTTGGCCACGTCAGAGATTTAGCGAAAAAAGGATTAGCGATAGATTTGGAAAACAACTTTGAGCCTCAGTATGAGGTCTCTGCTGACAAAAAGCAAATTGTTTCTGAACTCAAGAAATTAACCAAGGAAGCCGAAACGGTTTGGCTCGCTACCGATGAGGACCGCGAAGGAGAAGCTATATCTTGGCACTTGTTTGAAACCTTAGGGCTGGCAAAAAAAGAGACCAAGCGAATCACATTCAATGAGATTACGAAGCCTGCCATTCTGAAGGCCATTGAAAATCCGAGAAAGATCAATAAAGAATTGGTGGATGCGCAGCAAGCTCGTCGCGTATTAGATCGTATTGTGGGATTTGAATTGTCACCCGTTCTATGGAAAAAAGTTCGTCCAAGCTTATCTGCAGGTCGAGTACAATCTGTTGCTGTAAGGTTAATTGTGGAGCGTGAACGCGAAGTTGAAAAGCATCAGGTTGAAGGTTTTTATCGATTTAATGGATTGTTCAAAGCGGCAAACGGTAAACTTAAAACCGAGTTGAATCGTCAAATTGAAACCGAAAAGGAAGCAGATGCATTGCTTGAAAAGTTAAGTGCTTCTACCTTTCAGGTAGCTGATGTGCAGACAAAACCAGCTAGAAAATCTCCTGCAGCGCCATTTACAACATCAACACTACAGCAAGAAGCGAGTTTGAAACTAGGTTTTTCGGTTTCTAAAACAATGTCTGTTGCACAGCGATTGTATGAGGCAGGGAAAATTACATACATGAGAACGGATTCTGTGAATCTTTCAGAAACCGCTATTCAAGGAGCAAAACAAGAAATTGAGAGGGCTTATGGGACTCCGTATTCTAAGCCTACCAAGTACAATACAAAAAGTAATAACGCCCAAGAGGCGCACGAGGCCATTCGTCCTACAGATTTTTCAGTACATACGATTACTGCCGAGCGCGACGAAGAACGCTTGTATGAGTTGATTTGGAAGCGCGCAATAGCCTCTCAAATGGCAGTTGCCGAATTAGAGCGTACTACCATTAAAATTAATGCGTCTGGAGTAGAAGAATATTTCAATGCAAAAGGTGAGGTCATCAAATTTGACGGCTTCCTGAGAGTATACTTGGAATCAAATGTTGATGAATTAGAAGAGGAGAATGAAACCGCAGAATTGTTGCCAAAAGTAGTAGTTAATGAAGTCTTAAGTGCAATTGAGATTTCTGCTGTTGAACGATTTACTCGACCTCCAGCTCGTTATGTTGAGGCTTCTCTTGTGAAGAAATTGGAAGAACTCGGAATTGGTCGACCTTCAACTTATGCGCCAACAATTTCAACCATTCAGAAACGGGGTTATGTGGAGAAGCGGGAACGAGATGGTGTAGAGCGTTCTTACAAATTGAAGACTTTGTCAGGTGGTCAAATTTCAGAAGTTGTAAAAACTGAGGTGACTGGTCGCGATAAAAATAAATTATCTCCCACAGATATCGGAATTATCGTTACCGATTTTCTAAGCGAGCATTTTACGTCCATCATGGATTATAATTTTACCGCTCGTGTCGAGGAAGAGTTTGATGAGATTGCTAAAGGATTGACACAATGGACAGAAATGATTCATAACTTTTACAATCCTTTTCATTCAACCATTGAAGATACACTAGAACATTCGGATCGTGCAACTGGTGAACGCATTTTAGGTGTGCACCCAGAATCTGGAAGAAAGGTACTAGCACGTATCGGTAGATTTGGACCAATGATTCAAGTGGGTGATGAACAAGAAGATGGTGAGAAGCCGCAATTCGCTTCGTTACAGAAAGATCAATCCATTAATTCGATTACACTGGAACAGGCATTGGAGTTGTTTAAACTGCCGAGGACCTTGGGTGAATTTGAAGGATTGGTTGTTAAGGCCAATGTGGGGCGTTTTGGGCCATATATACAGCATGGTAAAAGTTTTGTTTCTATCCCAAAAGGCGAGGATCCTATGTCGATCGTTTTTGATCGCGCAATTGAATTGATTGCTGCTAAAAAAGAGGCCGATGCAAACAAGCTGATTAAAATTTTCCCAGAACGAGAGGATGTACAGTTACTCAATGGTCGTTATGGGGCATACCTTAAAATTGGTAAAGACAACTTTAAGTTGCCAAAAGGAGTAGAGGTAGAGCAATTGACTCTTGAGGCTTGTTTGGATATTGCTGCCAATCAGCCCAAACCAAAAAAAGCAACAAGGGGTAAAAAGTAGGTTTTAAACAATTTGGTTTTTATAGAATAATGAAAAGGCACCTGAAAACGGTGCCTTTTGCGTTTACTTTTGCTTCAAAGCGGCAAAATGAAAGATTTATCAATTTATTTTTCTCCCATACAACATGATTGGAATGAAGTAAAAGGGAGTATTGGAGAGCAAGTATTGTCTTTTGATGGAGAATATTTTCCTGAAATCAGCAAAGATGCTATTGTTTTCTTTCATGTGCCTGAATATAGAGGACAAGAAAACCAGTACGAAGAAAGTTCGTCGCGGTTTAATTTCCGAGAGGCCTTTTATCGTTTGTCATACGGTGTTGGTTGGAATAAGCAATTGATTGATTTAGGCAATGTGCTGCCTGGTAAGACGTTGGAAGACACATATTTTGCGGTTGGACAGATTACCGCAGAATTAATTAAGCACGGATGTATTCCAGTTATTTTAGGCGGAAGTCAAGATTTGACTATTGCCATGTATAAAGGTTACGAACAATTAGAGCAAACCGTAAACTTATGTACAATTGATTATACCTATGATTTAGGTTCACCGGATAAGCCAGTTAGTGCTTCAGGTTATTTGGCTAATTTGTTGGTGCAGCGACCTTGTTACTTGTTTAATCACTCAGTAATAGGTGTTCAGGCACCTTATTTAATTGCGGAGGAGCAAGATTTATTTGATAAGTTGTATTTTGATGCGTGTCGATTAGGTGAGTTCAATGCAGATTTTAAAAGAGCTGAACCACACTTGAGAAATGCGGATATACTTAGTTTGGACCTCGAATCTGTAAAGTATTCAGATCTTTTAGACGGTAATTCGTGTAATCCTAATGGCTTTACTGCTCAACAGATTTGTCAGTTGGCAAAGTATGCAGGGGTTAGTGATAAGTTGACTTCATTTGGCGTATTTAATTATACCGGAAAGTCAATATTGTCAAGCAGATTAACTGCAGAAATCATGTGGTACTTTATAGATGGAGTTTCTCAGCGAAAAGGTGATTTTCCAATCGGAAGTAAAAAGAGTTATTCCCGTTTCACTGTGCATCTCGACGATTTCAAGGATGAAGTGGTGTTTTACAAGAGCGATAAATCAAATCGTTGGTGGATGGAAGTGCCTTATCCAGGTACCGAGAATAGTTATTATGAGCGCCATCATATGGTGCCGTGCGACCATGAAGATTATGAGCGTGCCATGCGAAATGAATTGCCTGATCTCTGGTGGAAGACGTATCAAAAAATTAGTGTATAGCTAGGACATTGTTTGATTCCTAGCTAAATGTTAGTTTGACCGAAGGGTGATTGTTGCTAAAAGATATTACTTATTTTCGCCTAATAATAAATGCTAAAACCAAAACAATAAAATTAGTCGGCATACTTATCGAAAAAATAAAAGCCGGTGTTTTTATGAATAAAACTTTAGGTGCGCTATGAATTTGAAATTTATTTTTTGCTTAGTTCTTTTAGGTAATATTTTCTTTGTCTCGGCTCAACAAGACATGCTCGTTACGCAATTTGTTTTTAGTAAAATGTCTGTTAATCCAGCTGCAACAGGGATTGATGATGGAATTTGTGCAACTTCACTTTATCGCAATCAGTGGGACAAAGTGTATGGGGCGCCAAACTCAGCAATTTTTAATTTGGATGCGAACCTGGATTCCAAAATAGGAGGTGGTTTAGGACTTGCTTTTTCGCACGATGCCATCGGTTTTGCCAGACAAAATAATGTCTTATTGAATTATGCTTATCATATCCCCATGGATGAGGTAGGTAAATTGAGTTTTGGATTAGGTGTTGGTATGATCAATTACGGGTTAAATAGTGCCAATTGGGTGACACCATCAGTACCAAGTAATTTGGATAATTCAATTCCTAATGGATTTACATCTACAAAGCTTGATGCGAACCTGGGAGTCTACTTTAAGTCAGAACGGGATTTATACGTTGGATTATCTTCTACGCACGTTAATCAAACACTTTTGAGTCAAGTTGTTAACAATGTAACAACAACGTATCAGTCAAGAAGACACTATTATTTCATGGCCGGAAAAACGTTTAGAGAACTTGGTCCTGGTGATTTGGATGTGCAAGGGTTGTATCGCACGGACATGACCAAATCATCTTTCGATATCAATGCACGTTACATCTGGAAAGGCTTTTTATATGGTGGTTTGGCGTATCGTATGTCAGATGCAGTGGCTGTTTTGATTGGCTACGTTCCGGCTAAAAACATGACCATTGGGTACTCCTATGATTTAACTACGAATAAACTTTCTTCTGTCTCAAAAGGCACGCATGAGATCGTTTTAAAATACTGTTTCAATCTTCCTTCGCCGCCAGTTACAAAATCGAATCACCCAAGGTGGTTGTAGAATTAAAAAATTATAGCAATATTTGTAACCATTTTCAGGTCGATTCCGTTATATCATCAAATAGATCCTGTAGAATGTTAATTTTGATGTCCGGAATTAGATTAAAATGAAGGTAGAATGAAAAAACTTTGTTTAATTGGTTTGTTAGGTGTTATCGTTGGTTCTTGTACGACAAGTTCTGGCCACTTAACGGGTGCTCAAGGTAGACCCACTTATATGCCACAGATTCCTCTGGGGATGATTTACATTCCTTCGGGTTCCTTCCAAATGGGGGAGAACGATCAGGATGTTCCATTTTTGCACCAAACTAGGGTTAAAACAGCCTCAGTTCAAGCATTTTATATGGATCAAACTGAGATTTCGAATAATGAATACCGCCAATTCGTTGAATGGGTTCGTGATTCGATAGCGCGCGAAAAGATTTATGCTGGTCTTGAAGAAGACGATGCAGCGCAAGAATGGATTAATTATCAAGATATGTATTTTGACGAAGGTTCGTTGGAGTATGTAGAATATGATCCTTCTGATCGTGCAAAGAACCGTGAAATCTTTTCGTTGAATTGGGATCGTAGATTGGATTATTCTGATCCGGAGGTGGTTCCAGTTTTGGCTGACATGTATTATCCGCAGCCGGAGCGTTTCTACAAGCGTCGTGAATTTGATTCTCGTAAATTGATGTTCAAATACTATTGGATTGATTATAAAGAAGCTGCAAAACGTGGACGTATAAACATCTCTTACAATGGTTATGATAAGGAAGGGCAGAAGCAGGTAGAAGAGCACCGTACACTTCAAACACCTCCGCATCCATTTACTGAAGAGCCTCAAGGTCAAGACAAGGATTTAGGTTTCTTCAACAAAAAAGGTCAAAACAATGCGATTCGCGGTCATGAAAATAGACAACGATTCATCATTGATGAGGTAATTAATGTTTATCCGGATACATTGTGTTGGGTGAGAGACTTTACCTATGCATTCCACGATCCAATGACGAACATGTATTTCTGGCATCCAGCTTACGATAATTATCCTGTAGTTGGTGTTACTTGGACGCAAGCAAAAGCATTCTCTGTTTGGAGAACACAATACTTGAATAACTGGTTGGTTGCTATGGGAGACTTATTTGTGAACGATTTCCGTTTACCTAACGAGTCAGAATGGGAACGAGCATCAAGAGGTGATTTAGATGGTTCGCAATACCCATGGGGTGGACCATACAACAGAAACGAAGCGGGATGTTTCTTAGGTAACTTCAAGCCAATGCGTGGACGTTATTTTGAAGACGGAGGATTCCATACAGTGAAAGTGTTCTCTTACAATCCAAACGGATGGGGATTATTCTGTATGGCAGGAAACGTTGCTGAGTGGTGTGAAACTGCATACGATGAGTCAATGTATGAGTTCTCACATGATATGAACTCTGATTACCGTTATGATGCGATGGACTGGGATCCACCTTCAATGAAACGTAAGGTAATTCGTGGTGGTTCTTGGAAAGATATCGGTTACTACCTGCAGAATGCAACGCGTACTTATGAGTACCAAGATACTGCGAAGTCTTACATAGGTTTCCGTAACGTGATGACTCACCTTGGTCGTGGTGGTAAAGACTACGAAAGTGAAGGTGGTGAAGAAATTAATCAAGATATTCAGTTGAGATAATTTCAGGTCAATTTTATTAAAGTAAGTTAAGTAAAATCAAATAAATAGTTAGTTATGAGTGGTTCAAGTGGAAGCTTTTTTGAAAGCAAGAAGTGGAAAAACATCATGAAGTATGTTTACGGGTTAGGTGCAGCAGTCGTTATTATGGGTGCGTTATTTAAAATCATGCACTGGCCTGGAGCATCTGCCATGTTGATCGTTGGATTATCAGTAGAAGCCTTAATCTTTATCTTATCGGTACTTGAGCCTATACATGATGAATTAGACTGGACGCTTGTTTATCCAGAATTGGCTTTAGGTCATGATCACGAAGACCACAGTGAGCACAAACCAAAAGAAGTTAAAGCTGCTGGACCTTCAATCACTGGAGAATTAGATAAAATGTTAGCTGATGCACACATTGATTCAGTTTTGTTAGAGCGTTTGGGTGACGGAATGCGTTCATTGGGTGAAAATGCTGCTCAATTACAAGGTATTTCTTCTGCTGCAGCAGCGACTGATTCTTATGTATCTAGCTTACAAGCTGCATCAGATAAGGTGACTTCGCTTTCTGAAGCCTATGATCGTGCTTCTTTATCTATCGCAGGATTAACTTCAGATGCTCAAGAGGGTGAATCTTTCGGAGAGCAAATGCAAAAAGTTTCTAAGAATTTAGCTGCATTAAATAATGTATATGAATTGCAATTGAAAGGTTCATCTGCACATTTAGAAGCTACTGAGAAGTTCCATTCTCAAGTAACTGAAATGATGGCGAATCTTTCTGCTTCAACAGAAGATACGCGTCTTTACAAAGAGAACATGGCTATGTTGTCTAAGAATTTAACTGATCTTAATAACGTTTACGGTAACATGCTTAAGGCAATGACTATTTCACGTGACTAATTGTAACCATTGAAGTAGTTAAAGTTATTAAAGTATAAACCTAAAAAATATAAGACCATGGGAGGTGGAGGAAAAGAAACACCAAGGGCGAAGATGGTAGGTATGATGTACCTCGTACTTACCGCACTATTAGCCCTAAACGTATCGAAATCTATTTTGGATGCTTTCGTTGCGATTGAAGAGAATATTCAAATTGCCAATGAAAATGAATACTTGAGAGGTCAGGAAAAGCTTGATGCTATTGAAGAAAATGCAACAAGCGGAGAGTCACCTGAACTTAAAGCAAAAGCAAAAAAGCTTGTTGATATCGTTAAACAAATCGACAAAATGGTTGGTGACAACATCAAATTAATTGATGATGTAAAATTGGAGATTTTAACGGTTTGTCAAGAAAAATTGGAACCAGCAGGTACTCCTGAGAGTATAGTTGTAAGAAAGTACAATCCAGCTGAACCAATTCGCCCAACACGATTCAATTTGATGCACGTTGAGGGTAAAGATAAATACGACGAACCTATGCATATTTTGGTTGGTGATGAAATCACTAAACCAAAGGCTACCGGTACAGGTATGAAAATGTGGAATAGTTACATGAAGTTAAGAAAAGATCTTTCGGAACTAATCGCATCTTCACAAACCCCAAATACGGAGTCGGGCAAGAAATACTTCTTTAAAGCTCCTGAAATTTATGAATACAAAGATAACGTAGATCTTTTAGCTCAAATTGACAAAGCGATTAAAGCTTCTAACATTCACCTTGATGATGTGGAGACAGTGAAGAAGATTTATGCAAGTATGACGAAATTAGAGCGTAGTGAAGTGCATGAAGTGAAAAATGTACACTGGTTAGGGAAAACATTTGACCACTCTCCAAACGTTGCAGCAATTGCCTCATTATCTGCTTTGCAAAAGGAAATCTTAACTGCTCGTGCGGATGCTATTGCTTTATTGCGTTCTAGAATTGGTGGTGGTGAGTATTCTTTTGATAAAATCATGCCTTTGGCTTATGGTCCGTCTTTGGCAAACTCTGGAGATGATGTTGAGGTAGAGGTATTAATGGCGGCTTATGATTCATCTAAGCAACCTGAAGTAACTTCTAGTTCTGGTTCTGTTCAGCCAGCTGCGGATGGAAAAGCTGTAATTAAATTGAAAGTGTCTGGTGGCGCTGAAATGAAATTGTCTGGTACTGTTACAATACGTAACAAAGCGGGTGTAGCTAAAACTCGTCCTTGGGAAAAAATAATCAAAATTATGAAACCACAGGGTACTGTGTCTCTTCCTGACTTACGTGTATTGTACAGAGGTTATGATAATAAAGTGGAAGCAGTTGCTTCTGGATATGACCAAACCAATATCACGGGAAGTAACGTAACTTTAAGTAAATCAGGTACAGGTTGGATCGGTAAGCCGGGTGCTGGTAAAACTGCAACAATTACTGTATCTGGTAAGAGTTCGGTTAGTAACAAGTCTGTAAACTTAGGTACGTTTGAATTTAGAGTTAGTAACCTTCCTGACCCTGAATTGTATTGGGGTGGTGCTAAAAATGGTGAGAAAGGATCTAAAGTAGAGAAAAAATTGTTTGCGAAATATCCGCCAGAGATTCCGTTGAATGCAACATTTAAAGTTGTAGATTGGGAATGTCAAGTTCCTGGTGCTCAAGGAGCTCCTCCAAAAGGAAATGGTTCTGATATTTCTTCTGCAAGTGGCTTGATTTCTGCGGTTAAACCTGGAATGAACGTAAGTTTTATTTGTAACGTAGTTGGTCCGGATGGTGTGCGCCGTAAAAAAGCGGGCGCATGGAAATTATAATGGATAAATTATAAAGTCATGAAAAGTCTAATTATTGGTATAGGAGCAGTTGCGCTGTCGTTTCAGTTGTCTGCTCAATTGGAAGAATTGAATGGAGGTCCAGTAAACGTACCTACTGAAGGTATTGTGGATGGTGTGTTCATTCAAGAGCATATTCCGACTAAACGCCTTATTTCGTATGAATATGTGCGTGAAGCGGATGTTGTGTACAGCAAACGTGTATGGCAATATATAGACTTACGTGAAAAGATTAATTTGCCGTTATATTATCCTTTGGATGATATTGGTTCTACTGGTTGGGTGAAGAATACCAGCAGATGGAGTCTTTGGACAGTTATTCGTCATCATGTACTCAAAGGTGATTTAAAGATTTTTTCACCATACGATCCAGCATCGTTTGGTTTGGGTGCACTAGATGGTGATCAATTGAAATATCCAGTTGAACCGAGCCAGCCAGGATTAAATTTTTACACGGACTCATTGTACAGAGATAAATTAGTATACTTCTTTGGTAGATTAGGTGCTCAAAGTGACGTTCCATTAACTGATGAAAATGGTGATCCAATAGTTATCACTTTGCCTGATGGATCTCAGGGATATAAATATGCTCCTCAAGATACTATTTGGTATACATCTAAGGACATAATTCAGTACAAGATCAAAGAGGATTGGTTTTTTGATAAAGAGCGTTCAGTGTTAGATCAACGTATTATTGCTTTAGCACCTGTAGTTTACAAAGTAACAGAAGACGCTGCTTCTGGAAAGAAAACAATTACTGGAACTCAAGACTTGTTCTGGTTATATTTCCCGCATTGTAGATTTGTATTCAATAACTACTTTGTTTACAATGATGCCAATGATGCACAATGGATGAGTTTTGATGACTTGTTTTGGAAACGTAAGTTCAGTTGTGTGATTTATAAAGAAAGTAATACATACGATCGTTACATTGATTCCTACAGAATAGGTGTAGATGCATTGATAGAGTCTGAACGTATCAAAGAAGAGATTCGTAACATCGAACATGATGTTTGGAGTTACTAAGAGTATTTAATTTTTATGAAAACCCCGTTTATCGGGGTTTTTTTGTTTTGATATGCTTACAATAGATAATATTGGTTTGTATTTACCACAAGGGTATTTGTTTCAAGGAGTTAGTTTACAATTAACTGGCGGAGATAAAATTGGTTTAGTAGGAAAAAATGGAGCTGGTAAATCAACTTTTTTGAAGTTGATTTCAGGTGTAGAGAAACCAACAGAAGGACAAATTCACAAGCAGAAGGGACTGCATATTGGATACCTGTCTCAGGATATTTTAATTGATTCAGAAGACACGGTGTTTGAATTTTTGAATAAATCAAATCCAGAAATAAATTTTATCCGTGAGCGTTTGGAAGCGATCAATCATGAATTAGTCACCCGTACTGATTATGAAAGTGAGTCTTACCTTAAATTGTTAGATGAGCTATCGGAGTTGAACATTCGTTTCAATGTTATTGACGGTCATCTTTGGGAAGAAAAAATAGCTGCAATATTAACTGGTTTAGGGTTTGATTATAAAGATCAAAATCGTTCAATAAATTCCTTTTCTGGAGGATGGAAAATGCGCGCTGAATTGGCACGTATATTAGTGAATAGTCCTGATGTTCTATTGTTGGATGAGCCAACGAATCACTTAGATATTGTATCTATATCATGGTTAGAAAATTATTTGATGACGTTTGAAGGCGCTGTTATATTGATTTCACATGATCGCTTGTTTTTAGATAATGTCACGAAAAGAACTTGGGATATTACTTTGGGTAAAATAGTAGATTATGCATTTGCCTACACGAAATATAAGGCAGTTCGTGAGGAAGAAAAAGCTCGTCAAGAAGTTTCGAAGAAACAACAGGATAAGGAAATCAAACATACCAAGGAATTAATTGATAAGTTTCGTGCGAAAAAGAACAAAGCGGCGTTTGCACAGTCTTTAATTAAAAAGTTAGAACGAACTGAATTGATTGAAGTTGAGGAGGATGGTATTTCTAAATTGAAATTAAGATTCCCGTTAAGTGTACAGCCCGGGAAAGTGGTGCTAACATTGGATAATGTTGGTAAACGTTTTGATGATAAATTGATTTTACAACACATCAATATCTCTGTTGGTAGAGGGGAGAAGATAGCTTTACTTGGTCCAAATGGTGTTGGTAAATCGACTTTATTAAAGCGTATTATGGGTCGATTAGAAGGTGAAGGACATGTGGAATATGGTCATAACGTCAATATCACCTATTTTGCACAAGATCAGGCTGATAAGTTAGATAAAACAAAAACAGTACTCGAAACGGTTGATGAAGTTGCTAAAGGCGACATTCGAAAGGATTTACGTTCAATATTAGGTGCATTTCTTTTCCGAGGTGAAGACGTGGACAAGAAAGTTGGTGTTTTATCTGGTGGAGAACGGACTCGACTGGCTTTGTGTCAGTTGTTATTAAGTCCTTCCAACTTTTTAATTTTAGATGAGCCAACGAATCATTTGGATATTTTAAGTAAACAAGTATTGAAAGAGGCCTTGATGCATTATGAAGGAACTTTTCTTGTTGTTTCTCACGACAGAGAATTTATTGATGGATTAACCAATAGAATTTGGGATATTGAAGATTATGGTTTAAAAATCCATCATTTTACCTTGTTTGAATATTTAGATCGAAAACAGCAATGGATGTCTATGAAACAACAAGGAGCGAATGAATCCGCAACGAAAGTTGTTGAGCAACCAAAAAAAGAGGTTAGAACGGAACAGGATCCAACCCTCAAAAAGTTGAAGAATAGCCTGTCCAATAGGCTCAAGCAAGTGGAGGATGAAATTGATCGCTTAGAGCGTGAAATAAAGGCTACTCAAGAACAATTGTATGCTACACCTTATGCAGAAGATGGCGAATATCAGGAATTGTTAGCGCTGTTTAATTCAAGAAAGGACCAATTGGATCAGGCAATGATAACTTGGGAACAAGTGAGCGAAGAATTATCGGCTCTTTAATAAGAACTTCTTTTCGCTTTATACGCTTTTTTCTGCGCCTTATAATTACGTTTAATCGAGGCGCGTACTTCATCAGATTGCATTCTCCAAAAACGTTTATAGGCTTCTTTCTGTGCTTTTTTTGCAGCACGAATTTGTTTTTTTTCTTGACTCTTTAGTATAGACTCGGCTTCTTCTACCGTTGCTGGTGTATCATATACATAACCTTCTTGTTTGCAGGCAGCGAGGAAAAGTAGGACCACAAAATATCCCATGAAAACATACGTTTTAAAGTATATATTTACAGGAGGTTTATACATATTATGCATATACGTTTACTTTTCATAATGGTTTTAGTGTTGGGGCTGGGGTGTCGTAAAAACAAAAACAATCCGATTCCAAATATTCCATTTGATATCACCATAAATATCAATTTACCTGCCTACTCTGCGCTTTCTGGTGTAGGAGGATATGCCTATGTTGCAGGCGGATCCAAAGGAATAATTGTTTACCGCAGGTCGTTAGATGAATTTGTCTCTTTTGATCGCCATTCACCGGTTGATTTAGAGGGGAGTTGTGCTCAGCCATTATATCCGGATACACAGAATTTTTTAGTCCTTATCGATTCATGTTCTACAGCTCGGTTTTCTCTGTATGATGGCTCACCAATTTCTGGTTCTGATTTTGGTCTTCGCGCATATCAGACGGTATTCAATGGTACCGATTTACTCCGCATATTCAACTAAATTTTTACCTTTGGGCAAAGTTTTGACATGAGCGAGATAAAAGTGACTGTAATTGATAGAGAAGGTGTTTCTCATGAGTTGGTAGGACCTACAGATATGAACATGAATATCATGGAACTTTGTAAAGCTTACGAGTTACCAGTATTGGGTGAATGTGGCGGAATGGCGATGTGTGCTACCTGTCAATGTTATCTCGAGTCTGATACAGCCTTGCCAGAACAAAGTGATGCTGAATTGGATATGTTGGATCAAGCATTTTTTGTAAAGTCGAATAGTCGATTAGGTTGCCAAATTCACCTCTCTGATGATATCGATGGTATTGTACTTCGCCTAGCACCAGAAGCCTAGACTTATTTCAATTCATCCGGGATTAAACAAACCGGAATAGGAACCATTTTATGTTTGTTGGCTTGATGTAGCTTGTTATATATAGCAAGTACCTCAACTTGTCTCGTTGTCAAATCAGTTGATTCTTGATTGGTTTGCTCCATGGCCCATTCTAGCTCTTCATACGTAGCACCAAGTTGGTCTTCGTCTGAACGACCATCACCCCACAAACCATCTGTAGGTTTCGCTGCTAGGATTTCAGGGATAACATGAAGTATTTTGGCTAATTCTCGTACTTGTGATTTATTGATGTCCGCAATCGGACATATATCCACACCACCATCACCATATTTTGTAAAAAAACCTACGCCGAAATCTTCGACTTTGTTTCCTGTACCAGCAACCAAACAATGGTTTGCTTGACCGATGGCATAAAGGGTAGTCATCCGTAATCTTGCTCGCGTATTAGCCATTGCTAATTGATGGGAAGCGACATCTTCAGGATATATTGTTTCCAGCAAAGAAAATGTTTCAGTTAAATTAATTTCAACGGAAGACACATGCGGAAAACGCTTTTTTAAATCGCTGATGTGCTGTGCTCCACGATCGTATTCTGCTTTGAATTGCCTGATAGGCATGTTAACGAGGATTACTTTTCTACCCGTAAGTGCACAAAGTGTTGAAGTGAGTGCAGAGTCAATTCCTCCAGAAATACCAATAATAAATCCAGCATTATTGGCCTTTGCGGCATAGTCGTCTAACCAATTAACAATAAGATCTATAACACGTTGAGGATGCTTCATTAGAAAATCAAGGATAGTTTTAACATCAATTGGTTGTGTTTGGCTTGGTTTGAAATGTAACGTTCACCATTGGTAGTTTGAATAAACAAACTTTTATAATCATCATTTTTAATAGACCAATACAAGGGTGTTAAGCCGTAGTAATAACCGAGTTCAAACATCAATGACGTATTTCCAGCGAAATTCCATTCAGTCCCTCCAGCTATTCCTACACTACTTTTAAATAAAAACAGGTCTCTACTGCTTTTCATATTTTCGACCGTTGTTAAGTCCGTTGTAAGGTTGTTGAATCCTTCATCTGAGGTTTTGTTTTTCAGAAGAATACTGTTTCTAAGTCCGAATTTCCCGAAATAACGCAAACTTCCAAAATAATTTGTGCGCCCCATGAGCATCATTGGAATAGTAAGGTATACTGGCTTCTGAGTTCGAGAGATTAAATCAAATTTTGTGGAGTTTCCAACAAAGTCAATTAAATCATTGAGTTGTAGGATGCTTTTGTCGTTATACCTGTAATATACGTGGTCAGTACTTCCTGGACGAAATTTAATGGTATTAAAATCAAATTCAACACCCGTGCAAAAAGCTAAGGCAGGATTTATGCCAAAATTTAAATTTGCACCCACGGTTAGGTCATTGCCTACGCCATTACTTGTAAAATAATTGGTTTCTGGTAAAACAAAGCAGAGTCCACTTCCAGTAACTATACCGAACTTGATGTCTTTGTGCTTTTCGTCTTGCGCAAGTGTTTGTGAACTTATACCAAAAACAAAGAGGCTATAGAGGAGTAATTTCATGCTGGATTAATTTATTTGGTTGATCAATTGACTCGATTCAATTGTTTACTTTTGCCCCTAAAATTATTGAATATTCATGATTCGTTATACAGTTGGACTCATCTTTATTTTTGTTCTAGTTTTATCAAGCTGTAAGCGAAATCCACTGGATGTAGATCCTGTTGAAAATTGTCCAAAAATAGAATACGTCAATTTGGATTCTATTTTGTTTGAGTCTCCTGTTGCTGTATTGAAATTAAAGCATGCGTCACAACTGAAATCCTGGGGAGGAGCCTACGAATATGCTTTAGGGATGTGCTTGCAAGTTCCTGACCCTTCTGATTCTTCGCTGATTAAAACGATGTCGGCATTAAAGGTTAATCCATTTTTTATAAAAACGGAACAAGCTATTGCGAAACACTTCACCAATCTTGCTGCTTACTCTGATAGTATTTCAAAAGGATTTGCATACCTCCGTGCCCACCTTCCCTCGAGCAAAGTTCCGAAACGAGTGTTCTTCGCGAACAGTTGGTTTTGGTCGAATACATTCTCAACAGAAAACGCATTGATCATTGGCTTAGAACGTTATTTGGGGGCTAAATCAGAGGTGATCAAACAACTTCCACAAGAACCGTTTTACGATTGGATGAAATTAAAAATGGATGCGCGTTATTTGACACGAGATGTATTTTGTAATTGGATCATGACGCACGTCGCTAAAGAAGTGGAAGGTAACTTAGCCGAGCAAATTGTTAATTGGGGTAAAATCTTGTATACAACTCATGCTGCAATACCACATGTCGATCCGAGTGTCATTTTGAGGTATACTCCAAAAGAGTACGCGTGGGCAATAGAAAACGAACGAAATTTTTGGGAATACCTGGTAGAACAGAAATTCTTATTCAAAGTCAACGAAAAGAATAATATGAATTTTCTTAGTGATGGACCATTTACACCTGGCTTACCAGATGATAAGGCACCTGATCGCTTAGGTCAATTTATCGGGTACCAAATGATTAGAAATTACTTGGAGGCCAATGAACAGGTTACGATTAAGGACATGTTAACGTTACCTTACACAGAAATCTTGACAGAATACGAAATTGATTAATTCATGGAAGAAAAAATAGTTAAAACATCAAAAATCGACATTGCGGTAGGTTTAAATGAAAATAATTTGCCCGTTGCAATGAAATGGTCTGCAGAGGATGGTAGTATATCAGACGCTCCTGCCAAGGCTTTTCTTCTTTCTTTGTGGGATTCAGAGTCAAATAATACCATGAAAATTGATTTGTGGACCAAGGATATGACTGTTGATGAAATGAAGCAATTTTTTCATCAGACCTTACTGACGATGGCTGATACATTTGAAAAGGCAACGAATGAACATTTAATTTGTGAGGATTTGAGGGATTATTGTTATCATTTTGCCGATAAGATGAATATCCTTCCAGAAAAATGATTCAAGGTAACTTACATAAAATGGCCGTGACCCTTGGGTCGCCCGTTAAATATACCTTGTTTCAAGATCAGGTTGATATGAATGCCTTAATTGGTAAGTCTATATCATTGGCTTGGGACGGAAAAATAACGTGTGTAAGTTGTTCAAAGTCGATCAAAAAATCATTTAGCGATGGATTTTGTTATACATGTTTTATGTCTGCACCGGAAGCAGCTCCGTGTATTATTAATCCTGAATTGTGTAGAGCGCATTTGGGTGAAGGTAGAGATGTAGCATGGGAAGAACGAAACCACAATGTTCCGCATGTGGTTTATTTTACTTTATCAGATCGTGTAAAAGTGGGAATTACACGAAAAACCCAAGTTCCAACTCGTTGGATAGACCAAGGTGCTGTGCGCGCCATAGTACTAGCGGAAACACCAAATAGATATACTGCCGGTGTATTGGAAGTTGCACTCAAATCATTATATGCTGATAAAACAAATTGGCAGCGCATGCTGAAAAATGAAGTGGATTGGGATGCGGACCTCGTTCAAGAGAAGTGGGAGGCATGTGAATCGTTGCCAAGTGATTTGCAAGAATTTTTTACAGACGACGAAGCTGTTGTTGATCTGAATTATCAAGTCACGGACTATCCAACAAAAGTTAGTGCCTTATCACTCGATAAGTCTTCTACGATAGAAGGGGTTTTGACCGGGATAAAGGGGCAATACTTGATATTTGACACAGGTCGTGTATTCAATGTAAGAAAGCATACAGGTTATGCTGTTACGTTAAGTTTTTAGAATGGGAAAAGATAAATTACGCAGATTTGAGGTCATGAAGACCTATGACCATGTTTTTGAACCGACGGTAGGTCAGGACTTTGAATTGAAAGGTAAATGGCGATCGACATTTTTTAAAAACAACAATCCAATAGTTTTGGAATTAGGTTGCGGAAAAGGCGAGTATGCGGTTGGCTTAGCTGAGCACTTTCCGAATAAAAATTTTATTGGCGTAGATATTAAAGGCGCTCGCATGTACATCGGTGCTACTGAGGTGAAGGCAAAAGGGATATCCAATGTTGCTTTTTTAAGAACTAAAATTGATTTCATTGTCAATTATTTTGACGAGAATGAAGTTGATGAAATCTGGTTAACGTTCTCTGATCCTCAACCCAAAAAGCCACGTAAACGCTTGTCATCACCTTTATTTGTGGATCGTTATAGAAAAATATTACGCCCTGGTGGTGTGGTACACATGAAAACGGATTCTGATGTTTTATTTGAATATACCGAAGAACAAATAAATGAACACAAGTACCCTTGTGAAGAGTTGACTTGGGATTTATATGGAAGCTTGCCAGAAACAATAGATGCTCAAACAAGAGATATCTTTCATATCAAAACGCATTACGAAAAGCTGTTTACCGCGAAAGGATCGGTCATTAAATATTGCCGTTTCAGAATTAATTAACCATAAAAAAAATCGCCTAAGGGCGATTTTTTTTATGCAACTTTTAGTTTGGCTAATTTCGATTTTGAGAATTGTTTTTCTGCATAATCCAACGTCACCCTAAATTCTTTAATGGGTTGTGATGGAATTTCGAACATGGCATCGGTAAGTATCGCTTCACAGATAGAGCGAAGTCCACGAGCTCCTAGTTTAAATTCAATTGCTTTTTCCACAATAAAATCAAGTACTTCACCTTCAAAAGAAAGTTTTACTTTATCGTATTCAAACAACTTTACATATTGCTTTACCAGTGCATTTTTAGGTTCAGTAAGAATACGCTTCAAACTGGCACCATCCAATGGCTCTAAGTAGGTTAATGATGGGAACCGACCAATTAATTCCGGAATTAAACCGAATGATTTAATATCTGTCGGGTTGATGTATTTCAATAAACTCTCCTCATCGATCATTTCCTCTCCTGTAGTTGAAAACCCTATTGTTTGTCTATTAACTCGATTCGCAATAATTTTTTCAATTCCATCAAATGCCCCTCCACAAATGAACAAGATATTCTTGGTGTCGATTTGCAGCATTTTTTGCTCAGGATGTTTTCGTCCACCTTGAGGCGGTACATTTACTGTTGCTCCTTCCAATAATTTAAGCAGTGCTTGTTGAACCCCTTCACCAGAAACATCTCTTGTTATCGACGGATTATCGCTTTTTCGAGCTATTTTATCAATTTCATCAATAAAAACGATACCGTGTTGAGCAGCATCAATGTTATAGTCTGCGGCTTGTAGCAAACGAGATAAGATACTTTCTACATCCTCACCAACATATCCTGCCTCAGTTAATACAGTTGCATCAGCAATGCAAAACGGAACATTGAGCATGCTGGCAATCGTTTTTGCAAGCAACGTTTTACCTGTACCGGTTCTACCTACCAGAATGACATTCGACTTTTCGATGTGAACATCGTCTTTGCCTACTTGCTGAATAAGTCGCTTGTAATGATTGTATACGGCAACTGCTAGGACTTTTTTAGCGTCTTCTTGGCCAATTACATAATCGTCCAATTGAACTTTGATTTCATTTGGTTTAAGTACACTAACAGCTTGGTAGTTTGCTTGAGAATTTGATAAATCTTCTTCCTTAATAATGGAATTAGCTTGTTGAATACAACTTTCACAGATATGACCTGAAATTCCTGCTATGAGAATGCCAACTTCATTTCGTGATCTGCCGCAAAATGAACAATGCGTGTCTTTTTTTGCCATGTGTTGTTAAACTATTCATCACGTATGCTTGGTGATGAAGGTTATAGTTAACGGGGTTATTTGCTAACCCCGTTTTGAATCAATTATTTTGGGTTTCGAATAAGAATTTCGTCAACCATACCGTAGGCCTTAGCTTCTTCGGCTGTCATCCAATAATCACGGTCTGAATCTTCCCATACTTTTTCGTACGATTGTTTGGAGTGTTGCGCGATGATATCGTACAATTCTTTTTTCAATTTTTGAATTTCACGTGCTGTGATTTCAATGTCAGATGCTTGTCCTTGCGCTCCACCTAATGGTTGGTGAATCATTACACGTGCATGTTTTAATGCAGAACGTTTCCCTTCTGCACCAGCACACATCAAAACAGCTCCCATAGAAGCGGCCATTCCTGTACAGATTGTAGCTACATCAGGACGAATGTATTGCATAGTATCATAAATCCCTAATCCAGCATAAACAGAACCTCCAGGTGAGTTAAGGTAGATCTGAATGTCTTTAGTTGGGTCAACAGATTCCAAGAATAAAAGCTGAGCATTGATAATATTGGCTACATAATCGTCAATCCCTGTTCCTAAGAAAATAATTCGATCCATCATTAAACGAGAAAACACATCCATTTGAGTCATATTTAGCGGACGCTCCTCAATGATATAAGGGGTAATTGAAGATTCTATGTAGTGATCAACGTGCATACTTGTTAATCCCATATGCTTAGTAGCATATTTTCTGAATTCATTTTTATCGAACATAGTTGTATTGTTAATTTCAGCCTAAAGATAGGTGCAATGTCGATTCATTCATGTTTTTTTAATTTTTTTTACGAAAGTAATTTCAACAATTAGCGATTGCATTTTAGCCTTGATCAATGATGTTTACATACCTTTGTTTAAGTTGATAGCTAAACATGATTCCAACATCTATTCGGCAGAAGCATATTCTTTTCGGCGCATTAAATTGGGGGATGGGGCATGTGGCTCGTTCAATCGGTTTATTACGCTTGCTTCAAGAGCATAATCAAATTACAATTGTTTGTGATTCAGAGCAGTATACCGTTTTTAGGTCCTATTTTCCAGCGTTTAGGTTTGTCAATAAAGCGGGGTATCCTTTCGTTTTTCGCGGTAAAGGTAATTTTAGGCGTGATTTAGTTCGCTCCGCTCGTGGTTTGATCAAATACTACAATGAGGAAAGGGAATATGTTGAAAATTACGTAGGTCAACATGCTATTGACTTGGTTATTTCTGATAATCGCTATGGGTTTTATTCAGTTAAGTGTCCATCAATTTTGCTTACTCATCAATTGAATTTACCTATTTCATGGTGGGAATATCCTGCACA